>Ga0209709_10005082_pt1 | contig 10443 bp, 11 predicted proteins | sample ArcticOcean_MG_C_2_FD_187435 | JGI IMG/M metagenome (GOLD analysis project Ga0209709, IMG submission 187435) | Marine microbial communities from western Arctic Ocean - ArcticOcean_MG_CB4_136 (SPAdes) (version 2) | ecosystem: Environmental > Aquatic > Marine > Oceanic | place: Arctic Ocean...
GAGCTAAAAGCAACTTATGGAATTTTTGCTTCTGCAGCAATAGGAACTGACGAGTTTCAGACAATCGAAAATGATAAATTAAAAATTACAGTTGCAAACAAAGGAGGTAGAATTATATCCGTAATTTTAAAAGAATACCAAACTTTTGATTCTCTAGCGCTTGATTTATTTGATTCAGATAGCTCGCGTTTTAATTTACAATTTACGACAGGACATAACATAAACACGGCCGACTTATATTTTGTTGCTGAACAAAGCAGCAATACTTTAAGCATGAAACTAAAGGCGGATGACAGCCATTATGTAGAATATGTGTACACGCTTACTGATGACTACCTTATTGATTTTGATATCAATTTTGTAGGAATGGAAAGCATTATTCCATCAGGAGTAAATTACATGAACTTGGAGTGGCAAATGAAAACGCCACAAACTGAGAAAAGCAAGACGAATCAAGACATGTATACAGGGTTGCAATACCAATACAGTGCTGACAATGAGGTTGATTATTTAAGTTTTACGTCAACTGATGAAGACGAAATAAATGCCCGTTTAAACTGGGTAGCGTTCAAGCAACAATTCTTTAGTGCTATTATTATAGCAAAAAACGGATTTGACAAACCAACAAACTTAACATCTACTAAAAGTGAAGGGTCAAAATTCATAAAAGATTTAGCAGCTAAATTTGAATTACCGTATAGTCATAAACGAGATGAACAATTAAGTTTCCAGTTTTATTTTGGACCAAACCATTATAAAACATTAGAATCCTATAATTCAGGCTTTGAAGAATTAGTACCCTTGGGTTGGGGGATTTTTGGATGGGTAAACCAGTACATTATTATCAATATTTTTGACTTCCTAAGTAAATACTTTGCTTCTTATGGATTAATTATACTTATTCTTACTTTAATCATAAAAATAGGACTTGCTCCTTTTACTTACAAAGCATTTTTATCACAAGCAAAAATGAAGGTTTTAAAACCTGAAATTGATAAAATTAATGAGAAGTTAAAAGGAAAAGATCCAATGAAAGCCCAGCAAGAAACTATGGGACTTTACCGAAAAGCAGGCGTAAACCCAATGGGAGGCTGCCTACCCATGCTTTTTCAATTCCCTATACTTATTGCCATGTTCCGTTTCTTCCCTGCCTCTATTGAGTTAAGACAAGAAAGTTTCCTTTGGGCTGATGATTTATCGTCATACGATTCTATTTACAACCTAGGTTTCAATATTCCTTTTTATGGAGATCATATTAGTTTATTTACGCTATTGATGACGGTGTCTACTTTGTTGTACACACACATGAACTCGTCAATGGCAACCGGGCAAATGGCACAAATGAAATGGATGATGTACCTTATGCCAATCATGTTCCTTGGGTTCTTTAATAATTATGCTGCAGGACTTTCATACTACTACTTTTTAGCGAATATGTTTACTTTCACCCAGCAATACTTCATGAAAATAATGATTGATGAAGATGCAATATTGGCACAATTGGAAGCAAATAAAAAGAAACCTGCCAAGCCAAAATCTAAGTTCCAAAAGAAATTAGAAGACATGCAGAAAAAACAAGAGCAACAATTGAAAAAGAAAAAATAATTTAAAAAAGCCTGATTGATTAATTGTATCAAAAGGCAGTTAAAGAGCAATACACTTATAAGTTCAAAAATTATTGTACTTTTAACTAATCTTAAATTAATAAAAATATACTATTATGGGGAAAGGACAAGACGCAAAGAAAAACACAAAAAAAGAACCAGCTAAATCTGCAAAAGAAAAGAAAGCAGCAAAAAGGTTAAAGAAAGCTAAATAAGGGGTAAAACCTTAGGATAACTTATTTAAAAAAAGTTCCATTCCCTTTTGCTTTTCAGCATCTAGGGTATAGGAAATTTTATTGTTCAAATAATCTTCAGGGTTTGTACAATTCGGATAATTAGCCCCCTCTAAAGCCAAAGCAGTATCAACATCACTTAATCCTTTTTCAAGGGCTATGTTAAATTTAGTAATAAAATCTTGAGGTAATTTTTTGTTCGCCACCCAAGCGGCAAATACAAAGGGCAGGCCTGTCATCTCTTTCCAAATAGCTGATAAATCATAAATATAGGCATGCTTAGAATTCAAAGCAAAAGTCCTATCGCCAATTACCAAAGCAGCATTATTTCCTTTTATATCCCCTTCAAAACCAACAGCCGCTTTTTTAAGTTCAGGATTTAATTCCCAATATTCATTCAATAAAATTTTAAGCAATGCCACAGAAGTTCGCGATTGATAATCTAAGCCTATGCTTTCAATTTTTTCAATAGGAACATCCGAATACAAACAAACCGTATCCACAGCACCATCCGCTCCTATACAATAGTCCGAAATAATATGCGCTTTTCTTAATTTTGGAATAACGGCTACAGGTACTAAAGCCAAATCCACAGTACCATTAATGAGTTTATCTGCACAAATGGAAGGATAATCCAACTGCAAATCAATACTGTGTATCAACTTACTTTGCTTTAACCCATGCATAAAAGGAACTGTATTTAAATAAGAAACAGCCGAAACTTTATACTTTACCATAAAGAAGGAATTGCTTGAAATACAATATAACTAATATACACACTAACAGAAAGTTTCAACATTGTTCCTGCAAAAAAACCTGCAAGAGCACCTAGTGCAATTTTTATCGCTTTATTTCCATCCGAATTTTCTTCCATTCTAGCTCCAATAAAAGCACCAAGAAACGGACCGATAATTATTCCAAAAGGAGGAAAAAAGAAAATCCCAATAATTAAACCAATAATAGAACCATTAACAGCCTTTTTTGTACCTCCAAATTTTTTCACGCCATAAATCTGCACCCATATATCAAAAATTGTAACAGCAATAACTACAAAAGCCATCAACCATAAGATATTTTCTTGAATGGAATAAGAACTAAAAAAATGAAACACTAATAATCCACCATATGAAATTGGAGGTCCTGGAATTATCGGAACAAAACATCCAATAATTCCTAAAAGCAATAAAATTCCAATACCAATCAATATAAGTATTTCCATTTTCCAAAAGTAGTAAAAAAGCAAATGTAAAATTCGTTTCTCAAAGAACATCTTATTTAAAATGCTTAAATTTGCAGCTTTAATTAACAAAATAAAAAATGGCACTTACTCCTTTAACTGCAGTTACCCCAATTGACGGAAGATATATCAGTAAAACGTCTAGCCTACAAGCATACTTTTCTGAAGCCGCATTAATCAAGTTTAGAGTACAAGTTGAAATTGAATATTTCATTGCGCTTTGCAATAGTTCTATCCTACAACTTAACCACTTTCCTACTGAAAAATTTAGTGATCTAAGAGGTTTATACACGAACTTTAATGAAAGTGATGCTCAAAGAATTAAGGATATTGAAAGCATTACTAACCATGATGTAAAGGCAGTAGAGTACTTTATTAAAGAGGAATTTGATACATTAGGATTACAAGAATTTAAAGAATTTATCCATTTTGGATTAACTTCACAGGATATAAACAATACTGCTGTTCCTTATTCTATAAAAGAAGCGGTAAACCAAATATATTTACCTCAATTAACTGGAATTATTGCGTTATTAAAAGATAGAGCTGATCAGTGGAAAGCAATTCCTTTGTTGGCGCGTACACACGGACAAGCAGCCTCACCAACAAGAATGGGTAAAGAAATTCAAGTGTTTATTGAGCGTATTGAAAAGCAACTTTTATTATTAGACACCATTCCTTTTTCTGCCAAGTTTGGTGGTGCAACAGGTAACTTTAATGCACACCATGTTGCTTTCCCTGAAATTGATTGGGTAATTTTTGCAAATACTTTTACTGCTGATGCTTTAGGGCTGGAACGTCAACAAACAACTACACAAATTGAGCATTACGATAATCTAGCAGCACTCATGGATAACATCAGCAGAATCAACACCATTTTAGTTGATTTCTCAAGAGATATCTGGACCTATGTTTCTATGGATTATTTCAAACAAAAAATTAAAAAAGGAGAAGTTGGCTCTTCAGCAATGCCACACAAAGTAAACCCTATTGATTTTGAAAATGCAGAAGGAAACTTAGGAATGGCAAATGCAATTTTCTCTTTCCTATCTAGTAAATTACCTATTTCTCGTTTACAAAGAGATTTAACCGACAGTACAGTTTTAAGAAATATTGGAGTGCCGTTCGCACATACACTTATCGCCTTTGCGTCCTTGAATAAAGGAGTGAATAAGTTACTTATCAATGAAGCAAACATTGCTGCCGACTTAGAGAGGAACTGGGCAGTTGTAGCTGAAGCTATTCAAACAATTTTAAGAAGAGAAGGGTACCCTAATCCTTATGAAGCACTTAAGGAATTAACAAGAACTAACTCGGCAATCAATGCGGGAAGCATTGCTTCCTTTATTGACACTTTAAATGTAAACAGTACTATTAAAGCTGAATTAAAAGCAATCACTCCTAGTAACTATACGGGTATATAAATATCATTCAGAATATTTAACAATAAAAAAGCTGAGCAAATGCTCAGCTTTTTTATTGTTAAAATTTCAATTTATTCTTTTCTAAATAATCCTCCCAATTCCACATAAAGTGTTTTAAGAGATTCTTCAATTCATTATAAAATATTGGGTTTGGTTTATTCTTTCGTTTAAACAAATCCCCTTGATACTCATTAATATTATATTTTTCGAAAATCCCATAAGCCATAGCATTTATTGAATATTCGTTTTCAATTAGTAATTCATTAAAATAGTTTTCATAATCCAAGAAACGCTCAATTGCTAAATGCTGCTCATTTTCAGCTAATTCTTTGTGCATTTCATTCAAAATAAGCCCCCTTAAAATAGCGGACTCCTTGTCTTCAAAAAAGGTATCTAAGTTTTGCATGTTACCTAAAAAGATAATATTCCTAAACCACTCAACATCTTCATTAGTCAGGTTAGGATTATCCTCTAAGTTATTATTGTTATTGATAAAATCTTTAATTTCAACAAAGCCAACCTCTATTACATTATTAAGTAAATTCACGTAAATAGCAGCAGCCACTTCAGCTTTTACTTTTTTCTTTTTTGATAATAAACCTAAAAACTTTATCATATCTATTACAGATTAAAATGTGATTTTGCTTCTTCCATTATTTGCTTTCCAATAGATAAACAAGCTGTTGCTGCTGGCGAAGGTGCATTTAGCACATGTATATTCTTTTTGTTTTTTATTATTTTAAAATCATCAATGACTTCACCATTACTGCCTAAAGCCATAGCTCGCACACCACTTCTACTTTCAACAATGTCCTCCATCTTAAGGGTTGGCAGCATCTTTTGTAATTCCTTCAAAAATAATGATTTTGAGAACGCCCTTCTGTACTCAGCTAGTCCAAATTTCCAATGATTTATGAACAATCGCCAAGTTCCTGAAAAAGCAAGGGCTTGTAAGGTATCTTTCAAGCTAAAATCTGTCTTACTATACCCTTCTCTTTTAAAGGTGAAAACTGCATTGGGTCCACACTCAATATCACCATTTATCATTCGTGTAAAATGCACTCCCAAAAATGGAAACTCAGGATTAGGAACAGGATAAACTAAATGATTAACCTTTGATTTTGCACGCTCAGTCAATTCGTAATAATCCCCTCTGAACCCTACAATTTGCATATCCAACTTCACTTTATCTTTTGTGGCTAACCTATCGGCAAACAAGCCCCCACAAAAAATGATGTGCTTAGCCTTAAATTCTCCCTTTGAGGTTTGAATTGTATCGACATTATAATCAAACACCTCACAACCAGTTGTTACTTTACTATTCGGGTTTATAACAAGGACTTGCTCAGCAAGTTTATTCGTTATTCCTTTATAATCTATAATTCCTGCCTCAGGAACCCAAAGTGCTTTTAGGCCTTCAATATTAGGCTCTATCTTTTTAAATTTCTCAGGAGACAACAAAGCCAATCCCTTTAATCCATTCTTTTCTCCATTGGCTTTTAAGCCTTCCAAGCGTTCAGCTTCAGCAGGATTTATGGCCACAACAATCTTTCCACAAATATCATATTCCACTTTATTTGCTTGCGCAAATTCAATAAGGTCTTTCCTCCCCTCAACACAATTTTTTGCTTTTAAGGAACCATTCTTATAATACAAACCAGAATGAATTACCCCTGAATTTCTACCCGTTTGATGGAAGGCTAATTCTTTTTCTTTTTCAAAAACAACAATATTAAGTGTTGGAAACTCTTTCTGAAGTTGATAAGCAGTTGCCAATCCTACAATTCCACCTCCTACTACTGCTATATCAAACTGTTTATTTTGCATATTGATATTCTATTTTGCTAGTGTAAAAACTCTGGAAATATTAAAGCCAAAATAAATATCTCCCTCCAACCAATTCCCATTTGTTTCATGAATAAAAGCACGCTCAAACATGGCTGCCGAATTGCTTAAATGCAACTGAAAAACATGACCTCCTGTTTCAATATCCACCCCTATAGATAATGGATTAATATTCTCAGCTTCATTTAATTGCAAAAAATACTCTGCATTTACTGAAATTCTTGAGGTTAATTTATGCCTTGCTCCTAAGCCAACAGAAAGTAAATCATGTGCATCACCTTTGGCAACTACATTTTTATGCACTATTGTTGGACTTAGCTGAATCGATAAATTACTATTCATTTTTCGTGCAATCAACAATTGATGTGCATAGCTCATTTGGTCCGTCATAACATAACTTTCTTTTTGCATATCTTCCCATATTGATTGCTTAAAGAAAACGGTAGAATACCAAACCAAACTGAAAGGAAAAGCATCCTCTCCCTTGGTTTGGCTAACTAATTTTATTTTTGAATTTGCATCAATCGTTTTTAAAAATGAGCTTCTACCCAACCCAATTGAAACCCAATCATTCACCCCATAATCCAAACCAAAACGCACTTGGGAATTATCCAATCCATACAAATTATACGCTCCAGAATTTAAAGTCCCAAACCTATGTTGAATCAAGAAAAGCAAATCGCCTTTACTCACCAGTTCAACTGATTGCCCATTTACGATTTTTACCCCCTTAAAAGTAGAGCTGATTTTATAGTTTGCATCATCACCCAACAATTGCAACAAATCATCTTGAGCAAAAACAGTGGATTGACAAAAAAGTAAAATTAATAGTATTCTTTTCATCTATATTTTCTTTAGTTCTGCATTTACAGTCACTTCAATTTCTTCAGCAATATTATACATAACTACTCTAGGTATTTTGATTTTATAATCCGTAAGTTCAACAACAAAAGTAGCGTTAATAATTACGTTATTTTTAGTTTTTTCCAAACTTCCTGTAACTTCAACCTTGTTGGATTCTCCATGAATTTTTAAAGTACCAGTTGCTACTATACTCTCATTCTTCTCCTCTATAATTCCTGAGAATGAGGCTTTTGGAAATTTATCTGATTCCAAATAACTTTCATTAAAATGCTCTTGCATTAAGGGTTTTGGGAAAATGAAATCAGAAATATTTAACTGAAAAACCAATTGCTTAGTTTCATCATCATACACTGCACTCACCTTAGTATTTACTGCTGATATATCTTCTATAGGAGCTTCAGAAAAGAAAGATATACTAGCCGTTTTAGTTAAATACTGTTGTGCATTTACCCCACAACTTAGCACTATAAAAAATATACTAATTATTAGGCGCACCATTATTTTTCCAGTTTTCAATTATTAATATTTTCTCTTCACTTAATCGTTCTCCAAATTTTGGCATAAAACCAAACTCTCTCTTTAAGCTTTCAATCACAGTTCCGTTTATAACATGATTTTGTATCTCCTGATAATTTGTCAAAGCCATTATCCCATCAGCATTACCCATGGAATGGCAACCCATACAATTCTGCTCAAAAATAGGCAAAACACAATCTGAAAAAGAGGGAGAATTTGTTTCGCAAATAGTAAGATCATTAGTTTCATAAGGAGAAATCTCATGATAAGTGCATGATGAAGCAATAAATATCGAAAATAGAAAGAGAAGTCTTATCATAAAGCAAAACTACAAAAACTAATTAGTATCTGTGTGCTTAACATCAGGTCTGTTAAATAAAATAAACCCTATTAGCAAAAGTATAATTACTACCCAAAGCGCCATTTGTTGGCTGTAGAATTTAGTAACAATCCCGAAAAATAAAGGTCCTAAAAAAGAAGTTGCTTTTCCTGTAAGCGCAAAAAATCCAAAAAATTCATTTTGTTTTTCTTTAGGAGTAAGCCTTGCCATTAAGGAGCGGCTACAGGATTGGTTTGGCCCTACCATTAACCCTAAAAGTACCCCAGCAACCCAAAACCATTCTTTAGGATGACTTGTTTCGGGAGAATAATAAGCAATGAATGTTGCAATTATTAGTACAATTAATGAAATATTTATCACCTTGTTTGCTCCAATTTTATCTTCAATATAACCAAACAAAAACGACCCTACTCCAGCACAAAAATTCAACACAATTCCAAGTATCATCACTTCTTCAAAACTAAAATCTAAAGTACCAACAGCATACACTCCTCCTAATGCGAAAATAGTAATCAAACCATCATTAAAAAATAAACGAGCAATCAGAAACCTATATATCTTTCTATAATTAGCAATAGTTCTGAAAGTTTCCTTTATTGACCGAAAGGAAGAGTAAATGTGTTGCTTATTTAACTTTTCTATCTTACTATCCTTAACAAAGAAAAAGGTTGGGATACTAAATAGTAAAAACCAAATCCCAACAAGTATATTTATCTTTCTTATCTCATCAGGATTATTAATATCAAACAAAAAGAGAGAAAGAAACAAAGCTAATAATCCACCAACAAAACCTAAACCCCAGGCATAGCCCGATATCCTACCAATATTATCAGAGCTTGACAAATCAGGCAAATAAGAATTACAAAAGACACTTCCCATTTCAAAGGCAATATTTGCAATCACAAAATAGGTTAGAGCAAAATACACTTGTCCCTCAGTGGGGAAGTACAACAAAATAGAAAATAATGCACATATCAATGTGGAAAGAATAAGAAAGAACTTACGATAGCCGCCTTTATCGGCTAATGCTCCAAGTATAGGCGAAAGCAATGATACGACTACAGCTGTAATTGCAATTGCATTAGTCCATAAAAAAGTCCCTTCTTGCTCATTACTAGCAATTACTTTTACAAAAAAAGCACTGTAAATAAATGTAACTATGATAGTAGTAAAGGGCTGGTTGGCAAAATCATATAACGACCATGCCAAAACTTCCTTTCTATTTTTAATTTTAAATAAACTCATATTGCTGTCAATATTACACAATTTATTTCGGAAAACTAATTTAACTTATCCCCTTAAAAATTATACATTTGCAATCCAAAATTATAAATATGAATTTAGAAGGAATAATAAATGTTACTGGTAAACCAGGACTTTACAAAGTTGTTTCACAAGGAAACAACACTGTAATTGTTGAGTCATTAACTGACAAAAAAAGATCTCCACTTTACTCTAATAACCAAGCAAATACATTAGAAGAAATTGGGATTTACACTTATGATGACACAAAACCATTATCAGAAATTTTTGATGATATAGCTAAAAAAGAAGATTGTAAGCAAGCAATTTCTCATAAATCCTCTACTAATGAACTAAACACATATTTTAGAGAAATTTTAACTGATTATGATGAAGAAAGAGTTTATATTTCTGATATTAAGAAAGTCATTCAATGGTATAATGCTTTACAAAAATCAGGTTTAATTGAATTGCCTAAAGAAAAAAAGAAAGTTGCTAAAAAAACAACTCCTAAAAAAGATGACAAATAATGAATAATACTATTTCAATACCAACACGACCGATAAGAAAATTTGTTCCAGAAGATTTAATAATTGATTCATGGGATAAAATAAAATCACTATTTGATAATTTAGTAGAAAGAGAAATATCCTCTGCTTCAGAATTAGAAAAATGGATGTTAGACCAATCAGAGCTTTCAGCAGTTTTGGAAGAGGATATGGCTTGGCGTTATATCAAAATGAATATCGATACTACTGATAAAGAATTAGGCGAGCGTTTTTCATTTTGGATTAAGGAAATCTCACCAAATACAGCTCCTTATTCACACAAGCTAAACTTAAAACTGCTAAACAATCCTTATCTAAAGGATTTGGACCAAGAAAAATACCGCATCTATTTAAGAAGCGTAAAAAAGCAAATTGAAATCTTCCGTGAAGAAAACATTCCTTTATTCACAATAATGGAAGAAAAGCAACAAGAATATGGCGCTATCTCTGCAAAGATGTCAATAGAGGTTGATGGTGAGAAAATGACCATGCAAAAAGCAGCACAATTATTAAAAAGTACGGATAGAGTTAAAAGAGAAGAAGTTTATAATAAAATTAGTACTAGAAGATTGCAGGATGAAAAAGCTTTA
>Ga0209709_10005083_pt1 | contig 10443 bp, 12 predicted proteins | sample ArcticOcean_MG_C_2_FD_187435 | JGI IMG/M metagenome (GOLD analysis project Ga0209709, IMG submission 187435) | Marine microbial communities from western Arctic Ocean - ArcticOcean_MG_CB4_136 (SPAdes) (version 2) | ecosystem: Environmental > Aquatic > Marine > Oceanic | place: Arctic Ocean...
CATGGATTTGGGTACCTAAAACTATTTGTTCCAAGTGGTGTACCTGTTGTTTTGCTTCCATTGATTGTTGTTATTGAGATAATTTCTTATTTAAGCAGACCAATTAGTCTATCTGTAAGATTATTTGCAAACATGATGGCTGGTCACACTATGATGAAAGTTTTCGGAGGCTTTGTGATAAGTCTCGGGATAGTTGGTGGATGGCTTCCACTGAGTTTTTCGGTTGCTTTAACAGGTTTGGAGATCTTAGTTGCTTTTCTTCAAGCATATGTTTTTGCAATCTTAACATGCATCTATTTAAATGATGCATTAAATTTACACCATTAACTAATATAGGAGGATATAATGGAATTAGAAGCAGCAAAAATGATCGGGGCAGGTCTAGCAGCAATATCTCTAGCCGGCGCTGGTGTTGGTATTGGAATAATTTTTGGAAATTACCTTTCGGGTGCAATGAGAAATCCATCTGCAGCTCAAAAACAGTTTCCAAATTTACTTTTAGGATTTGCATTAGCGGAGGCAACTGGTCTATTTGGACTAGTAGTTGCGTTAATCATTCTTTTTGCATTTTAGCTATAGATGATTAAAAAAATATTTTTTCAGATAGTATTTTTTAACTTTCTTTTTATTGGGAGTGTTTTTGCTGCTGAAAGTGGAGGCATGCCTCAATTAAATCCAGAATTTTGGATTTCTCAAATATTCTGGTTAACAATAACTTTTGGAATTTTGTATGTAGTTTTATCAAAGCTAATACTTCCAAAAATTAGTGCTAACCTTGAATTAAGAAAATCTCAAATTTCAGATAATATTGAGGCTGCAGACAAACAAAGAGAAGAAAGTGAAATAAAACTTAAAGAATATGACGAGGCCATTTTTAAAAGTAAGACTGAAGCAAAAAATATTTTTACTCAAGTAAGAGAAAAGGCATTAAAAGATATTAATGCAAAAAAAGAAGTTTTAGACAAACAGATTGATGAAGAAGTCAAAAAAGTAGAAGAAGAAATAAACATACTTAGACTAGAAGCTCCCGCAAAGATTAATAAGATTGCCATAGAGACATCTTCAGAACTAATACGGAAACTAATTGGTGCTGAATTAAATAATAGTAGTATTTCAGCAATTGTGGATGATTTATCAAGAAAAAATGGAGATAAATATTATGGCAATTGATGCAACATTTTGGGTAGCTGTTTCATTTATTATTTTTTTTGGTGGTCTAATTTATTTAAAAGTACCACATAAAATTAATGATATTTTCAATAAACTTATATCAGATATAAAAAATGAAATTGATGAAAGTGAAAAATTAAGAACTGAAGCGAAAACTTTACTAGATGATGCTCAAAAAAAACTTGATACAGCTGAAAATGTTAAGAATGAAATTCTAGATCAGGCTAAAAAAGATAGTGATAGACTGATTATTGAGCTAAATGATAAATTTCACAAGTCTTCTGATTCCAAAAAGAATTTAGCTGAAAATAAAATTAATCAAATGAAGGAAAATGCAATTAAAGAAATAAAAGATGCATCTATTAAAATTGCAATAGACTCTGTAAAAAAAATTATTACTACATCTGTTGATAAATCAAAGCTTGATACACTATTTCAGAAAAATTTAGATGAAACTAAAGAAGAGTTAAAAAAAATTAATTCATAATATTCTTACAATTTTCTCAAAAAAATATAAATTATCACAATGAATTCTATTGTTATAGGCTCTGGTTTTGGTGGTATTGCTGCAGCTCTTCGCCTTAAAGCTAAAGGGCATAAAGTTACTTTAGTTGAAAAACATCCAGATCTTGGTGGTAGGGCAAGAGTCTTTAAAAGAAATGGTTTCACTTATGACGGTGGCCCAACAGTAATTACAGCTCCCTATTTAATTAACGAATTATTTGAATTATTTGAAAAAGATCCAAAAGACTACATTGATCTATCCCCACTTAAAATTTGGTATCAGTTTATTTTTGAAGATAATTCAAAATTTAATTACTCAGGTAATGAATCGGAGATGAAAAAACAAATTGGTGATATCTGCAAAGAAGATGTTGAAGGTTATAAAAAATTAGTAAATTTTACAAAAAAAATTTTCGACAAAGGATTTACAGAACTAGCAAATGTTCCATTTGACAAACCATTTGTAATGATGAAACAACTACCAGCTCTACTAAAACTTAAAAGTTACAAGTCTGTTTACTCACTAGTTTCATCTTATATAAAAAATGAAAAATTAAGAAGAATGCTAAGTATGCATCCTCTATTAGTTGGTGGAAACCCTTTTACAACAACTTCTATTTATGGATTAATTTTATACTTAGAAAAAAAATGGGGAATACATTACTCGATGGGTGGTACTGGCAATATTATAAATGGTCTTGAAAAATTAATGAAAGAAGTGGGTATAGAAGTAATTAAAGGTCATGAGGTAACTAAAATTACTTCAAATAGAAATAAAATAACTGGCATCCAATTGGACAATCTAACTAATATTGAAACTAATAATGTTATTTGTAATGCAGATCCACCAGCTGTTTATGAGAAAATGTTAAATGGAAATACAAACAAATCACTCTTGTTTAATTGGAAAAAAAATAGAATGGAATATTCTATGGGATTATTTGTTTATTATTTTGGAACCAAAAAAACTTATGATGATGTAGAGCATCATACAATAAAATTTGGTAACAAGTATAAAGAGCATCTTGAAGATATTTTTAATAATAAAAAATTGAACAACGATATTAGTTATTATCTTCATAGACCCTCTGCTACTGACAAATCTATGGCGCCTGATGGACATGATTGTTTTTATGTTTTAGTTCCAGTGCCTAATAACCAGTCTAAAATTGATTGGTCAATTGAGGGTGAGAAAATGAAAAATTTAGTAATTGATAAAATGGAAAAAGACTTACTACCAAATTTAAGAGAGAACATTGTTGATGATTTTTATTTAACTCCTGATTACTTTGAAAAAGATCTTAATACAAAATATGGATCTGGTTTTTCAATTCAACCAAAGTTTTCACAATCAGCCTACTTTAGGTTTCATAATAAATCAGAAATTTATGATGGGCTTTACTTTGTAGGAGCAGGTACCCATCCTGGTGCGGGTGTACCAGGAGTTCTTTCATCAGCAAAAGTATTAGATAAAATCCTGTAATGTCTAATAAAAATTATTTATCTGTTTATGCAAAGTCATTTAATTGGGCAGGTTTTTTTTTACCAAAAGAGACTTATAAAAGATGTTCTACTTTATATGATTTTTGTAGAGTTGCTGACAATATTGCTGATGATGAAGGGGAAATAGAAATTAAAAAAATTAAATTCAAAAAATTTGAAAATGATTTTAATCAAAAAAACTTTGGTGATCCTGTCATTAAAAACATGTGGAGTCTTATAGTTGAGTTTAATATTTCTCTAAAAATTATTCATGATTTATTTGATGGTATTAGATCTGACATTAAAGAGAGCATAAAGTTAAATTCAAGGAAAGATTTATTAGTTTATTCATATAGGGTAGCTGGAACCGTTGGGTTAATGATGGCAAAAATTTTAAAAGTTACTAAAAAAAACTCTCTTAAGTCCGCAATTGATCTTGGTGTCGCAATGCAATTAACAAATATATCTAGAGATGTAACTGAAGATTTAAAAAACAATCGGTCTTACATAAATGATAGCTTTGCTGAAATTTCTTCAACCATCAAGCTTGCTGATACTTTTTATAAAAATTCATTTCTTTCAATCAAGGATATTCCGATGAGTTTTCGTTTTTCAATTTTGGTTGCTAGAAGAGTATATAGAAAAATAGGACATAAAATTCTAAACAAACATAACCTAGAAAATTATAGAAATTCTGGAAAAATATATGTTTCAAATATTGAAAAAATTCTTGAAACTTTTTTTTCAATTTTCGATTTAATTAAATTATCATTAATTAAAAAAAATAATGATGAAATTGAACATGACCATTTATTGATTAATGAAGAAATAAATTTAGATGAAAGAATTTGATTATATAATTATCGGTGGTGGTTGTGCGGGGCTATCTCTTGCTTACGAGCTTGAAATCCATGAAAAATTAAAAGATAAAACATTGGCAATTATTGAGCCTAGAGGAGAATATAAAAAAGATAAAACATGGTCATTTTGGAAAGTGACACCTCATAATTTTGATGATTGTGTTAAAAAAAGTTGGGAGAATTTTTCAATTAATATACCAAATAAGACTAATCACTTAGAGTGTAATAACTACCCCTACCAAAGTGTTGATAGTGGTTTATTTTATGAAAAAATTAACAGTAAGTTAAAAGAAAATAAAAACATAAACTTCTTTAAAGACGTAAAAGAAATTGATTCAAAAAATTCATTCATCTTTAATAGTGTTCCATCCATTAAAAAAAATCATGGTAATCTCTGGCAGCATTTTTGTGGTGTAGAAATTGAGACCCAAAATGATGTTTTTGATGATGACATATTTAATCTTATGGATTTTGACTGTGATCAAAGGGAGAGTGTTCATTTTTTTTATACGCTTCCTTACTCAAAAAATAAGGCCTTGGTTGAAACTACCTGGTTATCAAAAATGAACGATGTTTCTCAAAAAAATTATGATAAGCAAATAAAAGATTATATTGAAAACCACTTAAACTTAAAAAATTACAAGATAGTTTATAAAGAAGAGGGCGCGATACCCCTATTCTATCCTGCATATGAAGAGACAAAAAATAAGATCAATATTGGAACTGCTGGAGGCATGACCAGATTAAGTACTGGATATACTTTTCTAAATATTCAAGAGCATAGCAAATATATAAGAGAAAATATTGAAAATATTTCAAATACTAAAAAGTATGAAATAGGCAAAAAATATCAATTTTTAGATGAGATATTTTTAAGAGTTCTTGAAAACCATCCACAAAAAATGTCTGATATATTTTTTAAAATGTTTAAAGCTTCACCAAAGACTGTTATAAAATTTTTATCTAATAAAAGTAACTTTGTTGAAGACTTATCTATAATTTTAAGAATGCCTAAATGGACTTTTATCAAAGCTTTATTTTACTAAATGAATTTATATAAAATTAACAAACAGTACTCCATTTTTTTATTTTTTTTTAATATGTTTATTATATTCACTGCATCTGAGGTTATTGAAGCAAAAGAAATAGTAATTTCATATAAGACAGTCATTTGTTTTTTTTTAGTATCTATTATTGGAGTTTCTCACGGTGCTCTAGATCACACCAAGGGATATGTCTTAATGAAAGTTTATAAAATACAAAATAAATATTTTTTTTACCCTATTTATTTTTTTTGCTGCTTACTAGTTATCTTTTTTTGGATAGGACTTCCCTTGATAGCGCTGATATTATTTTTATTAGTTGCCTCACATCATTTTGGTAAAGAAGATAGTTATGTTGGAAGAACAACTAAAAAAAAATTTATAAACATACTTTATCTATTAAAAGGATCATTGGTAGTAATTGCACCACTATTATTCCATACAGATGAAACTCTTCAAATTTTTCAAATTCTTAATGTTGATTTACTACCACCACATGAAAATTTTTTATTAGCTTCACTTTTAATTAGTTTTATAGCAAATTTTATTATTATGAATCATACAAATAATGGAGGATTTTTTTTACTAGATTGGATAACCATTTTATCATTTAATGTGTTTTTTTCTCCATTAGTTGCCTTCACTATTTACTTTTGTTTTTTACATTCTGTAAGGCACTCTTTTGGATTAATTAATGAATTAAATAGAAATAATTTTAAAGATGGTTTAAACATGTTTTTAAAAAAAGCCTTACCTTTAACTGTAGTAACTGCAGTATTATTTATAGTAAGTGTTTATATTCTAACAAATTACTATGTTTTAGATGATGCTATATTGAAAGTAATATTTATAGGTTTGGCGTCTTTGACATTTCCTCATATATTGCTCGAATATTTAGTTGATAAAAATGAAAAATAAAGAACTAAGAATACTGTTATCTGCACCAAGAGGTTTTTGTGCTGGTGTTGAAAGAGCCATAGAAATTGTGGAAAAATCTATTGAGAAATACGGTGTACCAGTTTATGTGCGCCACGAGATTGTTCATAACAAATTTGTAGTTGATGATTTAAAAAGTAAGGGAGCTATCTTTGTGGAGGAACTTGAAGAGATAGAGGATAAATCAAGACCAGTTATTTTTTCTGCTCATGGTGTTCCTAAAAAAATACCAAAAGATGCAAAAAACTATAATATGACTTATATAGACGCAACATGTCCACTGGTCACTAAGGTGCACAGAGAGGCTGAAAATCTTAATAAAGCTGGCTATCATTTGATTTTAATTGGACATGAAAATCACCCTGAAGTCGTAGGTACAATGGGGCAGCTGCCAAGCGGATCTATTGATCTTATTCAAAATGAAGATGAAGCAAAGAAATACAATTTTAAAAATAATAAAAAAATTGCATTTGTTACTCAAACGACTTTATCTGTGGATGACACAAAAGATATAATCAGAATTTTAAAAGAGAGATTTCCAAATATCAAAGAGCCTTTAAAAGAAGACATTTGTTATGCAACAACAAATAGACAAATGGCTGTTAAAAACATTGCTAAAAAATGTGATATGTTTTTTGTAATTGGTAGTCGAAATTCATCAAATTCTGTGAGGCTTGTCGAGGTTGCTAAAAAGTCGGGTTGTCAAAATTCACAATTAATCCACTCGGAGAGTGAAATTCCATATGACTTGATAGAAAATGCAAAAATAATAGGTATTTCCTCTGGGGCATCAGCACCAGAAATATTAGTTAATAATTTTATAAATAAATTAAAAGATAGATTTACGGTTAGTATGGATGAAGTAGAAATAATAAAGGAAGATGTAGTTTTCAAGATTCCAAAAAAACTAAATTAAATGGCTGTTTATACAAAAATAAATAAGAAAGATATTCTGTATATTAATAAAAGATTTAATGACGAAAAGTTCTTAAGTTTTAAAGGTATTAAACAAGGAATTGAAAACACAAATTATTTATTAAAATCAAAAAATAAAAAATTTATATTAACTATTTTTGAAAAGAGAGTTACAAAAAAAGAAATACCATTTTTTATGAAATTAATGGATAGATTAAATGACACAATGATAAATTGCCCAAAACCTTTGAAAAATAAAGATGGAAAATATCTAATCAGATTAAAAAACAAAACCGCATGCATCGTTTCGTTTTTACAAGGAAAAGATAAAAAAATACTTAACATAAAGAATTGTTATGATTTAGGAAAAGTGATTGCCGAAATGCATTTGTCTACAAGCAAAATTAAACTTTTTAGAAAAAATTCTATGGATATCAAAAACTTAAATCCATTATTAAAAAGTATAAAATTCAAATTCAAAAAACTTGCCCGTATTGATAATTTTTTGAAAATTAATTTTGATGATATAAAAAAAAAATGGCCAAAAAAATTACCGAGTGGAATAATTCACGGAGATTTATTTATTGATAATATTTTTTTCAAAAATGACAGAGTATCAGGAATTATTGATTTCTATTTTGCAGCTAATGATTTTTTTATGTATGAGATAGCTATTTGTATTAATGCATTATGTTTTGATAAAAAAAATTCAAAATTTAAGATCAATAAAAAGAAGGTAAAAAATTTAATCATGGGATATGAAAGAGTTAAGAAAATCTCACTTAAAGAAAAAAAATCTTTAAATATTTTATGTCGTGGTGCTGCAATGAGATATTTCCTTACTAGACTTTATGATTATACAAACACCCCAAAAGCAGCACTGATAAAGATTAAAGATCCACAGGAATATTATCAAAAAATTATAATACATAATAATTTAAAGAATTATAAAGATTATTTAAATTAATGATTAAAATTTATACTGATGGTTCTTGTTTACAGAATCCTGGAAATGGTGGCTGGGCTGCAATTATTAATAGTGATGGCAGTGTTAAAAAAATTAGTGGTAATGAGAAAAATACTACAAATAATAGAATGGAACTAATGGCTACTATCAGTGCTTTAAAAGAAATAAGCTCTAATGAAGACATCGAAATTTACACTGACTCTCAATATGTAAAACTTGGCATAACTGAATGGATAAATAATTGGCTAAAGAATAATTGGCAAACTTCTAAAAAAGAAGACGTTAAAAATAAAGATTTATGGCTTGAACTATATAATCTTGATAAATCTTTAAATGTTAAATGGAATTGGGTAAAGGCCCATGCTGGAAATCCTCTAAACGAAGAAGTTGATTTACTGGCTAAAAAGGCCGCTAATTTAGATTAATTCCAAAAAATTTTCTGCTGCAGATATTTTACAAGAACCTGCATCTTCTTCTTCTTGTAATTTAATTACTTTAAGGTTTTCAATTAACATTGTGTATCTGTTTGATCTTACGCCTAGGCCTCTGGCACTTTTATCAACATCTGCACCTATTGCTTTCGTAAAACTTAAAAAGGGATCTGCCATCATCAAAATTTTATCTGTAACATTTTTACTTTTTCCCCATGCTTCCATTACGAATGGATCGTTTACTGAAATGCATACGATATAATCTACACCTTTTGCCTTATATTTTTCATGATTATCAACGTATCCAGGCAAATGCTTGGCTGAACAAACTGATGTAAAAGCACCTGGTAAACCAAATAAAACTACCTTTTTATCCTTAAAAAATTCTAATATATTTTTCTTAATTGGATTTCCATTTTCCATAATAAAAAATTCAGAATTTGGTATGTTGTCATTTTCTTTTAATTTCATTGTATTTTTTCCTTAATATATTGTTCTGTTTTACTTAGGTTGTTAGATATAATATCATAATTTTCTTTTTCATCCATTACATACTTTAGTTCATCAGGCAGATCTGGCTTGATACCAATTGATTTATATATAGCCTCAGGAAACTTACATGGATGTGCTGTTGCTAAAACAATATTGTTACCATTTATATTTACTTTTTTTAAAGACCCAAAGCCTATTGCACTGTGAGGGTCCAATATAGTTGCATATTTAGTATAAACCTCTTTAATAGTATCTAAAATCTCTTTTTCATTCATGCTTGCAGATAAAAAATCTTTATCTATTTTTTCCATTTTATTTTTTGGAATAATATATTTACCCTCTTCTTTAATACCAGTCATGATCTTTTGAGTTTCGTTATCATCACAATCATTAAGATCATACGCTAATCTTTCAAAATTACTGGCGATTTGAATATCCATGCTTGGTGAATTTGTTTCAAAAACTTTTTCAACTTCATATTTTCCACTTGCAATTGCTCTGTGCAAAATATCATTTTGATTTGTAGCAACTATAAGTTTATTTATTGGTAGACCCATTTTTTTTGCTAGATAACCAGCATACACATCACCAAAATTTCCTGTTGGTACTGAAAAATTAATTGGCCTATCGTCCCTAATTTTGTAATATGTATAAAAATAATAAACAGCTTGTGCAATAATTCTTGCCCAATTTATTGAATTTACTCCTGACATATTAATTGAGCTTGAGAATTCTTTATCCGCAAACATCGATTTAACTAAATTTTGACAATCGTCGAAGTTACCTTCTATCGCTATATTAAAAACATTTTTTTCCTTAACAGTTGACATTAGTTTTCTTTGAACAAGTGAAATTTTTTTGTGGGGGTGCAGAACAAATATATTCATATTCTTTTTTCCCTTGATTGCATCTATTGCAGCAGCACCTGTATCCCCTGATGTTGCAACAATAACATTTATATTCTTATTGTTTTTTTTTAAATAATATTCATAAAAGTTTCCTAACAATTGCATGGCTATATCTTTAAACGCTAGTGTTGGGCCATGGAATAGTTCTAAAATCTTAGTGTCACCTACTTTAATTAAATCCACAGCATTGCTTTTTCTAAACACAGAATATGACTTATCAACAATATCTGACAATTCATTTACTGTCATAAAATCACCAATAAATGGGTAGATTATTTTTTTTGCTAAATCCTGGTAACCTAAACTACTTAATGACTCTAGCTCTTCAGTACTATATTTTTTAACTTCTCTAGGAATAAACAGACCTCCATCGTCTGCTAGTCCTTTAATAAATACTTGCTCAAAACTATATTCTTTTGAGTTATCTCTGGTGCTTATGTATTTCATTTGATAACTTTTTCTCTAAAATATAAATATATTAATTGTAAAAACTGGATAATCAAAATCTGTTTACAAATATAAACTAGTTGAGAATATAATTGTAAATTAATGACTTATTATCTTTTAACTTAAGATTTAATTATATACTCTTTAAAGATAAAGATATAGGGGGGTAAATTGAGTACAATTGGACTAGTTACAATGTATCTAATTATTCAGTTAGTGGTATTTTTTTCTATATTACCAATAGATGTTAATCGAAAAAGAAAATTTTTAATCCCAGCAAATGAGGTT
>Ga0209709_10005084_pt1 | contig 10440 bp, 7 predicted proteins | sample ArcticOcean_MG_C_2_FD_187435 | JGI IMG/M metagenome (GOLD analysis project Ga0209709, IMG submission 187435) | Marine microbial communities from western Arctic Ocean - ArcticOcean_MG_CB4_136 (SPAdes) (version 2) | ecosystem: Environmental > Aquatic > Marine > Oceanic | place: Arctic Ocean...
CCACACCAGACTGAGGTGCAACGCAGAGATTCACCGGGCCATCAGTCAGGCGGGTTAGCACTTTTAGACCATTGACAAAGTCAGCACTACGCTGAGAAATAATCACGGCAGGATCTGCTGATAATGGGTTGGTGTCCATAGCAGTAACAAAAATCGACGAGGGAACAGAGCCAACCGCAGGTACCTTCGAGTAAGGGCGAGTGCGCAGAGCTACCCACTGTCCCGAACTCACCAAATTATCAACCACCGCTGCCCGATCAAGACCCACTAACTGGTCAGCGGTATAAGACGCGAAGGCCTCTGACTTGTCGCCATCAACATCAATTACCAAGGACTGAAAAGCGCGGCGCTCGCCGCGATTAATGGCCAAAATAGTGCCAGCGACAGGAGCAGTGTATCTAACGCCCTCGTTTTTCTTGTCGGTAAACAGCAACTGACCACGAGTGACGCGTTCACCTTCGCGCACAGCCATAGTAGGCTTCAAACCCGGATAGTCACAGCCGACTAACGCGACCTGACTTATCTTAGGACCATCGTGAACAACCTGCTCCGGCGCACCAGAAATTGGCAGGTCTAATCCGCGACTAATTTTAATCATAGAAATACCACTACTCAAATTTAAATGATGGTCATTTTGCCAGTCAAAAAAACCGACTAGGCTAGGCGTAAAGCTCAGAAATTCGATGTTTTAAGCTGTAAGTACCCCGATCGGCCATTAATGGTTCTCGGGCGAGTAAGATTTGCGCGGGATTATAAAGGTCTAACGGTTTTGATTCCAGTGCAGCAGACCTCATATGGCATATTCTGGCAGGTTTTTTTTGTTCCATAACAGTGTCGTCTGAGATGCGCTCATTCGCTAGCGCAAACGGACTACTAAAAAATCCCATAAAGGGGCTTTTAGACAGTAATCATCTTGATCGAATTACGCTTCTTTTGGATAGCTAGGCCAAACCACACCAGCAAACTTCTCCAAACAACGCACGACCTGACAACTATAGCCGAACTCATTATCGTACCAGCAGTAAAGCACACAGCTTTTACCATCGACAATCGTCGCTTGAGAATCGAGCACGCAGGCCTGACGTGAGCCAACAAAATCAGTCGATACCGCCTCTGAGGACACCGTATAGCCGATCTGCTGCTGCAGAGGTGAGTGCAGTGCCTGCTGGCGCAAGAACTCATTAACTTCTGCCACTGAGGTTTCACGCGCAAGTTGCAGATTGAGTATCGCCATTGATACGTTGGGCGTAGGCACACGAATCGCATTGCCCGTCAGCTTGCCCTTTAACTCAGGAATGGCTTTGGCAACGGCCTTAGCCGCACCTGTACTGGTCACTACCATATTCAGCGCAGCACTGCGCCCACGGCGATCACCTTTATGATAGTTATCAATCAGGTTTTGGTCATTAGTATAAGCATGCACCGTTTCCACATGGCCGCTATTAACACCGTATTCATCAAGCAGGCATTTGAGTACTGGCACTATCGCATTTGTGGTGCAAGATGCCGCAGAAATAATTTTGCGCTCAGGGGTAATCTGGTCGTGATTGACACCGTAAACTACATTGGGGATATCGTCACCTGCAGGTGCCGTAAGCAACACCTTAGACGCACCTGGACGCAGGTGACCGCTGAGACCCACATTGTCTTTCCAAACACCAGTATTATCAACAATCAGCGCATTGTTAATGCCATATTGTGTGTAATCAATTTCGGCGGGTGAGTTAGCGTAAATCACCTTGATGGGGTTGCCGTTAACCACCAGAGTATTCTCATCTTTCAGGACGCGGATGGTGCCCTTAAATGCACCATGCACAGAATCACGACGCAGCAGAGCCGCACGTTTCTCTAGATCGTTTTCAATCGTTCCCTTCCGAATCACGATAGCGCGCAGTCGCAGCACATCGCCACCACCCGCCTTATCAATCAGAATACGCGCTACCAATCGGCCAATACGACCAAAACCATAGAGCACAATATCCTGTGGCTGAGGCAGAGGCTTAGTGTCGGAATCAATGACATCCGCGAGTTCTTCACGGAGAAATTGATCCAGTGATCGGCCTTCAGCATGGCTCTCATACTTAACGACCATCTTACCAATATCCAGGTGGGCGGGACCCAGATGCAACTTAGCAATCGCGTCCAGCATCGGCGCTGAATCAAATTCAGAAAGTTCGTTCATCTCTACTTGTCGCACGCGGCGATGCGCTTTCATCAAATCAGTAACCGACTTGCTAACCATACTATTGCCATACATATAGGTTGACACGTTACGCTCCCTGTAAAGCCTACCAATCACGGGTATCATGCCTTCTGCTAGCGCTTCTCTCTGCTTCCAATCCTTGAAAAAATCATCGGGTAAAGGGCGTTGTTGTTGGTCCACGAAGTATTCCTTTTAGAGATAAATGACAGGGTAAGCATTATCGTTCAGCCAGCTATTTCTGACAACCACCGAATGCAAGATTAAAGTTTAAACACTCAGATATGGAATTTCCCTGTAATGAGTAGCCCTAGACCAGTAGAATAGAGATGGACACATTTGCACAAGACAGGCCTTTAAGCACGCATGACCATTTTCAGCCAACTTCCATCGTCAGTGTCTGGCGATAAAAAAATCTGGGGAGAGTTGCATGCGGCGGGCAGAGCGCTTGCGGTTGCCGAAACAGCCCTCAACTATGATGGGCTGACACTCCTCATAACAGAAACCGCTCGGGAGGCCTCAGCCCAGAGTCGCGCGCTGGCATTTTTCACCCAAGGTGAGGCACTGCCGATCTTCACGTTTCCCGACTGGGAAACACTGCCTTATGATATTTTCTCGCCTCACCAAGATATTGTCTCAGCACGTCTGCAAACATTGGCCAGCTTACCCAGCACCAAACAGGGCATATTGATTGTGCCCATGCCGACACTATTGCATCGCATCGCACCCATAGATTTTGTTGCCTCACGCACCTTTAAGTATGAGATAGGAGAAGATCTTGATCGCGTGCATCTGTTAGACCAACTTAGTAGGGCAGGATATTCACGTGTCGAGACGGTATTTGAACATGGCGAATTTGCTTTCCGCGGATCGCTAATTGACATATTCCCCATGGGCGCAAAGAATCCCTTCCGCATCGACTTGTTAGATCATGAAATTGAATCTCTTCGGTTATTTGACCCAGAAACACAACGCACGTTAGAAACTATCACCCAGGTCCAACTATTGCCGGCTAGAGAATTTCCCATTGATAATGAAGCAACGAATAAGTTTTTAAACAACTGGCACGACCACTTCGATCATGACCCGACTAAATGCCCCGTTTACCGAGATATTAAAGATGGTATCGCACCACAGGGCATTGAATATTATCTGAGCCTGTTCTTTGATCAAACAGCAACATTATTTGACTACCTACCTGAACAGGTGAAGTTGTTTACTCACAGTGCCATTGAAGGTGCGGCGCAGCATTTCTGGAAAGATATCAATAGCCGCTATGAGGAATATGGCGTTGATCCTGATCGCCCTCTGCTGCCACCCACTGAAGTATTCGTTCCATTTGATCAGATATTTCAGCAACTGAAAAAACTTCCTCGCACTGTTCTCACTGCAGATTTTATGGATCAGTCTGCCGGCAACAGCAATCAGGGTATCCACGCGGTCCCCGATATCGCCGTCAATGCCAAGCTGAGTAATCCACTGTCAAAATTAGATGAGTTCATCTCATCAGGGACGGCCATTTCAGGGGATTGTCGAGTTCTATTTTGCGCTGAATCTCCTGGCCGTCGTGAAGTTTTAGCCGACCTATTAAAAACTATCCACATCTTTCCAGAAGAGGTGGGAAGCTGGCAGCAGTTTAAAGACTCCAGTCATTTACACTGTATTACCACCTACCCGATCGATCAGGGACTTTACATTCCCGAGCACAATATCTGCCTGATAACCGAAGGTGAGTTATTCGGCCAGCAGGTGATGCAGAGACGTCGACGCTCGAAGGCCTCTGAATCCCCAGATACGATCTTTAAGAATCTAGCCGAATTAAAAGTCGGCGCACCGGTGGTACATATAGAACATGGCGTCGGTCGCTATCAGGGTCTGGTCCTGCTTGATATCGATAAAACTCAGCAAGAATTCTTAATGCTCACCTATGCGGATGACGCCAAACTATACGTACCGGTGTCCTCACTGCACCTTATTAGCCGATTTGGCGGCGGTGATCAGGTGGTGGCGCCCTTAAATCGTCTGGGCACCGACAAATGGGATAAGGCCAAACAGAAAGCGGCCAAGCAGGTGCGTGATACGGCTGTTGAACTGCTGGACATTTACTCAAGGCGAGCGGCGCGCAAAGGCTTTGCCTGCGAAGACAATGAACAAGACTACCTTAAATTTAGCAGTGACTTCGCATTTGAAGAGACCGCCGATCAGCAGGAAGCTATTGATGCCGTGCGCCGCGACTTGCTTAGCAGTCAACCTATGGATCGCCTAGTATGCGGTGATGTCGGCTTCGGTAAAACGGAGGTCGCTATGCGCGCAGCCTTCACCGTGGTCAATAGCGGCAAGCAGGTGGTTATTTTGGTACCCACCACATTACTTGCCCACCAGCATTTAGAAAACTTCCGCGACCGCTTCGCCAGCTGGCCCGTGCGTATAGAGGAGCTGTCCCGCTTTCGAACCAACAAAGAGCAGGATGAGGTGATTACTGCCACCGAAGATGGCAAGGTTGACATTCTCATTAGCACCCACAAACTCCTGCATGCGAAGATTGATTTTAGCCGCCTCGGTCTTATGATTGTCGATGAAGAGCACCGCTTTGGCGTGCGTCAGAAAGAGAAGATTAAGTCTCTTCGCAGCGAGGTAGACATTCTCACCATGACGGCCACGCCGATTCCTCGCACGCTGAATATGTCGATGCACAGCATTCGTGATCTATCCATTATCGCCACACCTCCCGCAAAGCGGCTGTCGGTCAAAACCTTCGTGCGGGAACAGGAATCTCGCGTTATTCGCGAAGCCATACTGCGAGAGATACTCCGCGGAGGCCAGGTTTACTATGTCCATAATGATGTAAAAAGTATTCAGCGCGTCGCCGATGAACTTGCCGACCTAGTCCCTGAGGCGCGCATTAATGTTGCCCATGGACAGATGCGCGAACGCGGTCTCGAGCAGCGCATGTCAGATTTTTACCACCAGCGCTTTAACGTTCTAGTCTGTACCACGATTATTGAAACAGGCATTGATATTCCCAGCGCTAACACGATCCTCATTGATCGCGCTGACAAATTTGGCTTGGCGCAGCTCCATCAGCTGAGAGGTCGTGTCGGTCGATCGCATCATCAGGCCTACGCCTATCTTATGCTCCCTCAGGACCGAAAAATTACTGCAGATGCGACAAAACGATTGGAAGCTATTGCAGCAGCAGATCATCTCGGCTCAGGCTTTACCCTCGCAACAAATGACCTCGAAATTCGTGGGGCAGGTGAACTGCTTGGTGAGGAGCAAAGTGGGCATATTCAAGCAATTGGCTTCACTCTGTATCTGGAGATGCTCGATCGAGCGGTCAAGGCTATTCGCAAAGGCGCTAAACCCGACCTAGACGTGGCACTCAACACTGGCATAGAAGTAAATCTGCATCTGCCCGCACTGATACCGGACGACTATTTACCCGACGTCAATATGCGCCTGACTCTTTACAAACGCCTGTCTAACTGCGAAACCAAACAGCAATTACATGAACTGCAAGTTGAGATGATCGATCGATTTGGTCTCTTACCCGAACCGGTCAAGATATTATTTGAGCTAGCGCAGTTGCGTCAAATTGGCGAACAGCTTGGACTTAAAAAAATTGAAGCCGGTCCCAATGGCGGCCGCCTTCAATTCACTGCGAATACGACTGTCGAACCCATTACCATCATTAAAATGGTGCAAGATGACCCGATAACATTCCGCTTGCAAAACAATGATCAACTGAGTTTCACTATGGCGATGGATACCGCTGATCTGCGTATTGCTCTGGTCAATGATATTTTGAAAACACTGCTCACAGAGGCTGAGAAAGATGTCTATAAACAGTAATTACAGACAGTTTAATCGAATAGTGGCTGCACTGTTTTACAGTCTGATTATGTCGACCCACCCTGTTTATGCCGAACAACCCAAGACAGGAATTGAAGCTCCTGAAAATTGGTATCAGGTCGAAGTCATCCTTTTTACGCAGCAGGGCAATATAGGTAATGAGGCGCCTCCACAAGACTATCAACTGGAGTTTCCCAGCGATTGGGTAGAATTAATCGACCCCAACATGCCCACCCCCGAAAACGCCTTTCCCTTGGCGGAGGGAGGCCTGGTAAATTTAAGTCAACCCGTGCCACTTGAACGTCGGATACCCCTTTTAGTTGTGACTGATCCAGTACTCGGAGAATCTCCGCAGAATCCAGATCGGAAACGTGAAATTGACGATATCGACTCTTACCCCGCGGACGACGCCTATGTGGCCCAGTATGAAGCACAGTTTCTGATGCTTGATAAGCTAGACCGTGACCTTAATGACAGTGCCACGGCATTGGATCGACGCCAATATAATGTGGTATTTCACCAAGCCTGGCGATTCGATACCGACGATAATTCAGAGGATCCCTGGATTCTAATAAAGGCTGGCCAGCAATTTGAAGATCGTTTTCAGTTGGAGGGGGCACTACGTTTTTACAGGTCGCGATTTCTGCATTTCGAGACAGATTTGTGGCTATTGGGATTCCCCAACCTCGATGACGGAAAACCGCAGCATACTATAAGCCTGCCGGCAGTTCCTTTCAAAGAGGCTGCCGCTGTCGACGAGATGATTCTGAGCGGCGACTATAACGACCGAGCTAATGGGGGTGTTGTGACAAAAGACTCCGCAGATGTGATGCCGGATGTTGCACTGAGCACTGAGTTAGTTTCGCTCCACACGGAAGTCAATGCTATCGAGATGGTCGCTGCACCAGCCGCAGTCAAACCTAAAACCTATCCAATATCGTCGGTATGGGTGCTCAATAAATCAAAAAGAATAGAAGAAGAAACTGTATACTACCTAGATCACCCGATGATGGGTGTCATGGTAACCATAAAGGGGTATGAGCCACCGCTTTTAAATCCACCTCAAGCCATAGCGGCTCTCAATACGCCGATTAATCGCAGTCTGACACCAGATGCGCTAGATTAATACTGATCTAGCTGCCGACACCATCACCGACGTAATGGCGAAGCAAGCTTTCGGTTCAAAATATCATCACTGAACTCGAATCTATCGGCCAGTCACTAGCCATTTCTCTAATCAAAAAGCAGAGCATGGGTATCAAACCCGAGTGCCGCCGACTGTGCAATAAAACGCGCCTTCAAATCATCGGACACAGTGGGTGATCGAGACAGCAACCATAAATACTGAGTGCTATTGCCAGCCACAAAAGCATACTGATAGTCTTCGCGGTCTAATTCAAAGACAATATAAGACCCAAAGAAAGGACCGAAGAAAGAGACTTTTAAATACCCCTCAGTCTCCTTCCCCATAAAATAGGCCCTACCCTCAGCCTCTTCCCTAGTGCCTGACTCAGCAGACAGGCCCGAATTAATGACCCGAATACCGCCATCGTCGCGCATAGAATACTCAGCCGTGACCGCACTAAGTCCGCGCTCAAAGCTGTGGTCAAGGCGCGCAACCTCATACCATTTGCCAAGATAACGATTGCTGTCAAAACCCTTAACGGCTTCAACGCCCTCTGGCGCGACCAAACAGCCCAACAGGCCACAGCACAGACCGATAAACAAAAAATAACGCACAAAATAGCCCTTATCCAAACGAGTAACTATCGAGCATAGGATCAAATATCGCACAGCGCAACCGGTCTTTATTGGATAGCCTATTCTTCATTGAGCACAACCAATACTGGCATAGAGACTAATGCGGCTTTGCTGCCCTTTTAAAGCACTATCTCTACCGAGTACTGCCTAATGCCAATGGACTCTCGAGATGTATCGTCGATGTTGGAAATGCGATTTCAGCATTATGCGCGGCGACAATGCTGGCGATTTTCAGCAAAACATCCTGTTTGATCCTGTGAAAATCGATCCAATCTGTCGTTTTAGTAAAAGTGTACACAATAAAATCAACTGAACTGGCATTGAACTTATTAAAATTCACAATCATCATTTGATTGGCATCAATATCCGGATGTTCCAGCAACATTGTGGTGACCCCAGCCACAATGGAATTCATACTGTGGATATCCTCATAGCGAATGCCGAGGGTTTCATTAATTCGTCGGTTGCTCATACGTGAGGGATTCTCTACCGAGATATTGGCAAACACCGCGTTCGGTATATACAGTGGTCGCATATCAAAGGTTCTAATTCTCGTCAGACGCCAACCTATGTCTTCCACCGTACCCTCGATTTCTTGATCCGGCGAACGAATCCATTCACCCACTGAAAAGGGTCGATCTAAATAAATCATCAATCCACCAAAGAAATTGGCCAGCAGATCTTTTGCCGCAAAACCCATTGCAATACCACCAATACCACCAAAGGCCAGTAGACCAGAAATACTGTAACCAAAAAGTTGCATGCTGATCAGTACAGCGGTAATAAGCACCGTCCCGCGCAATAATTTACCTACTGCTCGCACCGTGGTTTCATCTATTGGCTTGGTCATATAGTCGGGATGCAGCAGATTGCGCTCGGCGCGCTTAATAAATCGAACGACAAATAGCGAGCCAAGGAAAATCAGTGCCAGACGGTTAATCGGGTCAATAATCCCCTGCAGCGGTGAGTTCATTTTTTGTGCCGCAATGGACGCCGCAAAATTAACCCCTAAAATCCAGACCAACCAGATTGCGGGCCTACGGCAAGCCTCGATCAACGCATCATCCCAAACACTTTTGGTCCTAGCCGCCTGAAGTTCAAGCCTATCGATCAGACGATTAAGAAAAAAACCAAGACTCAAGGCAACAAGCACAATTAGAAATAGTTCAAATACCCACAGGTATTGCTCACCTGTTAAATTCACTAACCAGTTTTCTATCTGACTCATGCTGCACCCTGCTCTGCATCTAGATTTTTAAGTTGCTCGATCGTTTTAATCCGCCGAGGATGATTTTCTAACTCATCCCAATGTAGGAATTTCCAGGCACGTATTTTGGCAATCCTATCGCCGCCATCCACCTGGCTGCTAGCCATAAAGTCTAACACCTCGGCCGCGCCCTCAGGGCAATTACAAACCAGAATCATATCGCACCCTGCCGCCAACGCAAGCCTGGCCTTGTCCACATAACCGCCAGCAACATCTGCGCCTTTCATACTCAAGTCATCGCTAAAGATAACGCCGTTAAAGCCCAATTTATCGCGCAGTACAGACTGTAACCAGAACGACGAGAAACCCACCGACTCTGCGTCAACGCTGGGGAAGGTGATATGCGCGGGCATAATACCTTCCAAGGAATCGGACAGCGCCGCGAACGGTTTTAAGTCATGTTCCTGCAACTCATCCCAGCTGCGACAATCTACGGGAGCTTCTAGGTGACTATCGGCGACAATACCGCCGTGGCCAGGGAAATGTTTACCTGTTGCGGCCATACCCGCTTCGTGCATACCATCGATAAAAGCCTGAGCCAGAGCAACCACGACTTGCGGTTGATCCGAAAAAGAGCGATCGCCAATGATACTACTAGTATCTCGATCCACATCTAACACGGGGGCAAAGCTAATATCTAGACCACAGGCAATCACCTCAGAAGCCATTAACCAACCCACATCTTGGGTTAAGGCTAGTCCTGCAACTGAATCCTGAGCCACCAAGTCGCCGAGTTTTTGCATCGGCGGAAATGCCGTGAAACCGTCTCGAAAGCGCTGCACGCGGCCACCCTCTTGATCGACAGCAATAATAACCTGTGCCGAAGCCTCTCTGATCTGGCTAACCAATGTACAAATCTGCTCGCGACTTTCAACATTGCGGGCAAACAAAATAACCCCCCCAACATGAGGATTTTGAAGCTGCTCTCGCTCCCCTTCCGTCAGGCTAAACCCCATAAGATCGAGCATCAAGCGTCCGTAATATCCATTCTGTTGCGTAGTCATAAAATCCTGTATCTTTAATAATGTGCGTTTTTAGACGAATATATTTTTAAACCAAAGACTGCTATTCCATTAGGGTATTTTACCCATTTCTTAGATTTCAGCACGACAAAAATAATCCTATATTTTTTGAATGGTTAGGCGATCTATCTAAAAATATACTTAACTTATCTGTACTAACTAGGATTACTGCCTACCGCCGGCGGTCAGTGCATCTCGCGACGGTTGGTGGTATTTTGTCAATTCTGTAGAATTATTAGGAGAATGATTATGGCTGTTCATATTCCCTCTATTGGAGCCTGGTATCAGGACACCGCGATCAACCAGTTGTTTGAGATTGTCGCGATCGATGACGCTAG
>Ga0209709_10005085_pt1 | contig 10438 bp, 8 predicted proteins | sample ArcticOcean_MG_C_2_FD_187435 | JGI IMG/M metagenome (GOLD analysis project Ga0209709, IMG submission 187435) | Marine microbial communities from western Arctic Ocean - ArcticOcean_MG_CB4_136 (SPAdes) (version 2) | ecosystem: Environmental > Aquatic > Marine > Oceanic | place: Arctic Ocean...
ATATTTATTTTATTTTCAACTCAAAGTGTTTTAATTTTTTTTACTTTTTCAAGTTATGCATATAGGATAATTTTTTTACTTCCGGCAGTTCTAATTTTTATTAATAATTTAAAGAACTTTGATAATATTTCATATATAAAAAAAATATTTTATTTTATTTTATCTACATCACCATTTTTATCTCCATGGCTACTGATTTCTTTTTTTGAAGATGTTAAAAATTTTCACATATGGGTACTCTATAGTTCTATTATTTTTTCATCTATGATTTTTTATTTTGCCATAATTATTAACTTTTATTATGACCCTATTTCAAAATTGTATTTCAAAATTTATTTAAAAATTAAGCATATTTAATCGAACTTTATATTTTTAATTTATACAATTAATTATAAATAGTATAACGTATTTAGAGTGAGAAAATTTATCAGAGATAGATTATCAATTGTAATTCCAACATTTAATGAAGAAAACAACATAACTTTACTTGTTGACGATATAATTGAACTTATGGTTAATAAAGATTACGAAATATTTATTGTAGACGATGGATCAACAGACTCTACGGTTAAAAACATATTTGAAAATCATTCAAACAATAAAAATATTAAAGTTATTCAACGTGAGTGTGATCGTGGATTACTACAAAGTATCAAATTTGCTCTACAATCAATTACTGGTGAATATTTCGTTGTTATGGATGGTGATAGGCAACATTCGCCAAATGATATAAATTCTTTGGTAGAAAATTTACAAGAATATGATTTGTCTATTGGGGTAAGAGATTTAAAAAACTTAACTCAAGTTTCTTCAATAAGGGCATTTTTAAGTAAACTATTTAATAAAATTATAAAAATTGTTTTGTCTGTTAAAATATCAGATCCATTAACTGGTTTTTTTGCTGGTAAGGCAAGTTTACTAAATTCAAAATTTTTTTTACTATCTAATTCAGGGTTTAAAGTTCTTCTAGACCTTATTTTTTCAAATAAAAAAGAGAAAATTAAGGTTTGTGAAAAAAAAATATCCTTTGGTGTAAGGGAAGATGGCCAATCAAAATTAGGTTCTCAAGTAATATTTTCATTTGTTACTCAATTATTATCATATACTTTTAATGGATTGATCTCTTCAAAGTTTATAGGGTTTTGTATCATTGGAGGATTTGGTTTTTTTATACATTTTTCAATTTTACTATTCTTGTTAAATGCTATTACCCTACCATTCTTTATTAGTCATATGATTGCTACAATTTTTGGTGCTACTTTTAATTTTTTTATTAACAATTATTTAAATTTTTATAATAGTAGGATTAATTCTATCAAAAAGACGTTACAATCACTTTTAAAATACTATTTAATTAACTTGCCTGGTTTGCTTACAAGTGTAGGAGCTGCAAGCTTTGTTTATAATATGCTTAATACGAACCCATTACTTGCATCCCTAATTGGAGTGTTAATTGATACAGTTTTTAAATACATAGTATCCAGAACTTGGATTTGGAAAACAAATTAATAATTTTAGCTAATTAAATATAAATTTTAATTATAAAAAAGTTTTCTTACCACGAAACTTTGAAAAATCAATATTTAAAATTTGTGATAAAATATTTTTTTGTTTGTATATGTATTCTTTCAAAAAATTTGGAATTATATTTTTCACATAAAAAGTTTTTATCTTTAATACTTTTTTGTTTTTTGTTTGAGCAATAGAATAAAATAATTCCCATAAGTTTTTTTTATTTTTACCTACTATATTATAAATTTTTTTATATATTTTTTTTTTTAAAATTATGTTTTCTATAAAAGTTGATAATTTTTTTATATTCACTGGATGGTACAAATTTCCTGGATAAAACATTGGGTATATTGGTAAAAAAACTTTATCTAAATAATTATATATATGTTTAAATTGGCCAATATTTTGAATTATCTTATCAATTTCACAATATATTAAAGGTAATCTTAAAATTATCACATTTGAATATTTCAATTTTTTTTCAGCTAATCTTTTTGAAATTGTATACGTGTCCTTTATATCTTTTATTAATACATTAGTTGAGCTTATATGAATTAGAAATGTTTTATTTTTTTTTTTTTCAATATATTTTTGTAAAATATTTGGAAAATCTTTATTTATAAAAAAATCTCTTTTAGTTTTGGGATTGAGGTTTGCAGCACAATTAATTATGATATTTGACTCAACAATACTATCTAAAAATTTATTAAAATTTTTACCTTTTTGATTAGGCATTTTTCTTAAATTTATTTTCTTAATAGTGAATTTTTTTTTTAAACTTTTTAAAAGAAAATTACCTAGGAAACCTGAATACCCTGTAATACAAATTATCATATATCTCTTTAAATTTTCTCAAACTAAAATAAAAAATCCATCTCGGGTTTAAATAGTACTGATTATATGAATAATTTAATAAATTTATAATATCAACCGGTTTAAAGTTTGCATGATCAAATACCAACTGAAACTGTGTGAAATCTTCAAATTTACTAGTTGTAATTTTTTGTTCATATTCTTTAAATACAGGTGTGCCAGGATAAGGTGTAAAAACACTAAATTGTGCATAAGATGACTTTATTTTTTTTGCATATTGAACAGTTTTTTTATATGTATCATTAGTATCGGTTGGCAAACCGATTATGTACATCGCTTTAACTTTAATTCCGTTTTTTTCAAGAAATCTAACTTTTTCAATTTGTGCTATATTTTCTTCAGAAGCTCTATTTGCATCCTTTCTTACATCAACATCAGCAGACTCAATTCCAACATAGATCAATTTAACCCCTGCTTTGTTAAGAATTTCTGCTAACTCTTCATCTATATTTTTTAAATGTGCTTCTATACATATGTTAAACTTAAACCCTGAATTAATTATCTCCTTACAGATTTCAACTGTATGAGTTCTATCAAGCGTAAAAACAGGGTCTCTAAATATAAAGTTTGATACATTCAATTTTTTGTTAAAATACAACATTTCTTCTAACAATCTCTTAGGAGATTTTCGTCTTAACTTTCTTCCTTGTTGCAGCGGATAAACGCAGTAATGAAAACAAGAATATGGGCACCCTCTTGAAGCATTTATATTAATTGTGGGACCAGGTCCTAGAAATTTCATTTTAGGTATATAATCTTTAAATATTATTTCCCAGCCAGGGAATGATAATTCATCTAAATCATAAGTAGAGAAATTCTCAATAATTTTAGGCAGTTTATCAATTTCTAACTTTTTATTTTTAAAGTCATGAAAAAACATTTCGGGTTCACCCTTTATGATAGTTGCTCCAGCCTCTAGGTAAGGTTGTGGATTAGATGTAACAAAGGGACCTATAACAATAACTTTTTTATTATTCTTTACTAAAATTTTTATGTTTTCAATTTCAGTTTCGTGACAGACTATAGATGAAGGCATAATATAGAGGTCATAATGTTTATTTAAGTCTAATACTTTATTAAAATCAACACAGTGTCCTAAATTGATTAATTCACCACAAACTTGCACTGCATATAAGGATGGAAAATCAATAGAGCTTTTAACTAAAATTTGTAAAATTTTACTAATAAATCCATTGCCATAATTATTTGCTGTTCCGTATCCACCATTTTGGTCTTTAGAAATTCTGTATAGAGTTTTTGGATAAACGTCTAATAAAAGTATATTCATAATCTCAAAATTTAGCTTAAACTTATTTAGGATAGATTTCATTAACTATAATTTTTTTAATTTGAGCATCAGTGTAATTATTAAACAATCTAGAAGCACAAATGGATATCAAAATCCACATAAGGATTATCTTTACAGAAAAATATGGATGATTTTCAATAAATAGCATAGATAAAAAAACTGAAATAAATAAACCTAAGGTTGAAAAATATATACTTGAATATTTTTTTAAACTTATAAATGTAAAAAATAAATAAAATATTAAAAAATAAAATATCCCACCCTTCAATACAAAATGTAGAAAGCCAACTTCAGTTGACCGTCTAATAAAATGATCACCACCATAATTCAATGAGTAAAAATATTTACTATAATAAGAACCTAATACACCTTTGCCAAATAAAATTTCCTTGGTATTTAATTGAGAAAAAAGTTCAGAATATAGGAGTGATCTTGTATCAACACCAAAAGTAGAACCTTCATCAAAAAAAGTAGAGGAATATTCAAAAATATTAAATTGAAATTTTATATATAAAAAATAAAAAAGAAGTGGAGAAACCACAAAGAATAATCTCAACGAATATAATAAAAATTTATTTTGTAATAAAGAAAGTAAAAGTATAATAATTGAAAAAAAAATTAAAAGATTACCAAACCTATAACCATAAAATAAAAAGCAATACCAAGAAATAAAAGTGGCAGTAATAATAATAATTTTATTATTAAAAGACTGGTAATTGAAGGTAATTATTAGGAAAAATATAGGAAGAAATAAATTTAATGCAATATCAAACTTTAAAATAAATGAAAGGGGAAAAATTAAAATTCCAATTAAAATAGATAATAGGCACAATTTATTAAACCAAAATAATGCATTAATTTGCGTTCCCCATAAAAAAAATAATGGAGATAAAAATATTGGACCATAACTAGGGGCACCAAGGTTATGTACTAAAGAGGTAAAACTACCAACACTTAATAAAATAATTAATAATCCATAAAAAATCAATATAATAAAAAAATATTTAACATAATCATTAAAAAAATAATTCAACTTGTTCAAATTACTTAAAGGTAGATAAAATAAACTTATATAAATGTAAGAATTAAAAAAATATTTATAAAAACTTAATGGCTTGAAATTAAAATAAAGTATTTGTGTATTTATATCAGTTAATGCACCAAAAATAATAATAATTAAAAAGCTTAAATAAAATTTTTTATCTACGTCATATGTCATAAAAAATTATTTATTCCACATACCGGTTGCCTTGTTTGTTATAATTTTATTATATTGAATCTTTTTAATATAACTATCTACAAAGAAAGATATTGCTGTAGCTAAAATTACACCTGGTGGACCCAGCCCAACAAATTTAGCCAAAAATATTGATAGGGGTATATTTAAAACAGAGATAAAAATCGCACTATATGTTTGAATCTTGATTATATTAACCCCATTTAAAAAAGACCCATAAATAATATTGTACGATCTAACTATTACAAACATTATCCATGACAATGATAAACTAGTGCTAATAAATATCAAGTCTCCCAACCATATAGAAAAAAAATAATCTGAAATTATAAACATTATGACGCAAATAAAAATTATTAGATAAAATAGGATTTTTTGACCTTTAATAATTTTTTTTATCCATATAAAATCTTTTTTAAAAAAAGCTGCCGTATATGCCGACCACATTGGAACAGTTAGCATTGTAAAAAAGGCTAATATAATAGAATAATACTTACCAGTAACGTGGTATATTAAAACTTCTTCTGGCCCATATAACTGTGTGATGATCATATGATCTGCAGATAACATTACAATCATAGAAATTTGAATAACAAAGAAATTTAAACTGTTCTTAAAAATTTTTTTAGGAATTGTAAAATCAATATACTTAAATGAAGGTTTGTAATTTTTAAATTCATATAAAAAAGCATATATAGAAAAACATAATGTAATTATTATTGGAACAAAAACATATATTAAAGAAACATGAGTAATTGAAGGATCAATATTATTTTGAACTAAAATAAATATAAAAATTGTAACAAAAAATTTTCCTCCAACATCCAACAAATCTCGTAGGGCTGATTTATGAAATGCAAGTAGAATTGGATTTATTAGTCTAATTATAAATGTAATAGCAAAACCACTAAAAAATATTAATGGTATAAAATATATTTCTTTATCTAAAATTTCTTGAGTAGATAAGATTTTAACCCAAGATAAAAAGGGATTAATAGAAAGAAAAAATATGAATAAAATTATAGAAATTAAAAATGATAAGGCATAACAGGTACTAATTAATTTTTTTATTAATTTATTATTTTTTATAACTAAATTTTTTCCAATATTATTCCTTAATGCATTTCCTAGGCCAAAATCTAAAATTCCAAACCAACCTAGTAAGGAAAACATAATTAAAATTATTCCAAATTTTAAAGAACCAACGTAAGACAGAATCAATGAAATTAAATAAAATTCGATTAAAACACTAAGAACTTTTATAAAACTAGATTTAATTAAGTTTTTTTTAATTACTAAAGTTCTTTTGTGATTATAAAGATGGGTAAAGTATTTAAATTCCATATATTATATGTATTTAATTGATGATACCTTAAATTATAATTTTTATTATATAAAAATAGAAGTTATATAAATTTATAAAAAATATCTAGATTTTATGATTTACAATAAAATTTCAATTATTACACCAAGCTATAATCAAGGAGAATATATTGAAGAAGCGATTAAATCTGTATTAAAACAAAATTATTCCAACTTTGAACATATCATTATTGATGCTGGTTCAACAGATCAAACACTTGACATATTAAAAAAATATAAACATTTAAAATGGATTTCAGAAAAAGATGATGGTCAAAGTGATGCATTAAATAAAGGATTTAAAAAATCCAAAGGTCAAATTATAGGGTGGCTTAATGCTGATGATTTTTATGAGAAAAACATTTTTAGATTAATTAATAATAATTTATCAATAGAAGGAGTAGATGCTGTTTATGGGGATTTTATAGAAGTTGATAAATATGGAAATAGAATTAAAAAAATTATCACGCAGATGCCATCTAATTTTATGATGAAATATGTTTGTTACATTCCTTCAACAACTTTTTTTTTTAATAGAAAAATAATTGATAACAATATTTATATTGATAAGAATTTAAAATTAGTAATGGATAAAGATTTTTTTTGTAAAATAATAAGCAAGGGATACAAAATTAATAAAATTCACAAATTTCTTGGTTTTTTCAGGTGGCATTATAAAAACAAATCCATATACAGTAAAAAATTTAAAAAAAGGATTCATTACGAGGGGATAATTATTAATAACAGATATTCAAATTTTAAACTTCCAAACAATTATTTTGGACAAAAGATATATTATTTAATGAACAGGACAGTTATATTATATCGTTTTTTTTGCAGAAAAACTGGTTTAGGTGTTCATTATGGTAATAAAAAATACAAATTAAAAGACCGGTTTATCTAAACTAATCATATTAACATGGAGGGCAACATTAAAAATAAAAAAAAAATTATTTGTAATTTAATTAAATTTATAGAAAAAAAAAAAATTAATTATTGTTTTTTAGGAAATATTAAAAACATTTTTAACGACGCTGATTCAGATATAGATATATTTATTCAATTTAAAGACAAAAAATATCTTTATAATATTATTAAAGAATTTTGCATTAAAAATAATTTAAAAATTGTGAATATATTTCAGCATGAAGTTGGTGCTTTTTATTTTGTCTTAATCTATAAAAATCAATTTAATAAAAATCAATTTATACTTCTGGATATTTGCAATGAATATGTGGCTTATGGCCATAAACTTATAGATTTTATAAACTGCACTAAAAAAAATATTTTAAAATTAAAAAATGTTAGATTAAAAATTTTAGAACCTAAAGATCAACTAAAATACTATTTGTTAAAAAAGATAATTAAAAATGATTTTAACGACACTTCCTATAAATATATTTTTTCATTAGTTAATAAGATGAAAAAAATAAAATTATTAGATTTAAATAATAATTTTAATAATTATTTTTCAATAAAAATAATTAATGCATTAAAAAAATGTGATAAAAAATTTTTTACAAAAAATATTAAGGTTTTACAGAGGAATATATACTCAACAAAACCATTACGATTTGTTGATTTAAAAGATATATTAATGAGAAAACTTTCTAGAATAGCTAATCCTACTGGCCTTTTTGTAGTTTTTTTAGGGTGTGATGGTTCTGGTAAATCTACTATTATTAATATGTTATTAAAGGACTATGTTTTTCTAAATGGGTTCAGAAAAAAAGAATATTTTCACCTATATCCATTATTTAAGAATAAAAAACAAAAAAAACTTATTGTTAAAAACCCACATGCGCAAAATGAATATAATTTTTTTATTTCTTTTATTAAGATTGTTTATTTATACATTTTATTTCTATTCGGATATTTTATAAATATAAGACCACTTCTTGTGACTTCAACATTAGTACTTTTTGATAGATTTATTTATGATATTACAGTTGATCCAAAAAGATTTAGACTTAAGGTGCCTTTATTCTTATTAAAACTTACTTGTAAAATATTACCTAAACCAGATTTAATATTTATTTTAGACAGTAAAATAGAAACATTAAATAAAAAAAAACAAGAGGTTGAAAAAAATATGCTAATCAATTTAAAATCAAAATATTTAAAACTTAAAACTGAATTTAAAAATGTTTATATAATTGATAATTCTAAAAGTTTATCATCAACATACAATAAAGTTTTGGAGAAAATTTTGAAGAAGCTTATATCAAAAAATATTTAATTATTATAAATCGTTAAAATTTTTTTATCCCAAGAAAATTCCTTGGATCGCTCCAAAGATTTAATTTTTTTATATTTAAGTTTATCTTTATTAATGATTAAATCATTAATCAACATGCTAAATTCTTCAGCGATTTCATCTTCATTTTTATTTTTTACATTTACTTTAATTCCACAGTCATTATTAACAATTATACCGGGACCGCCAATATTTAATGTAGCAACAGGTACGCCTACAGACATTGCTTCTAATATTACTAGTCCTCCAGAATCTCTAAGAGCCGGTATTAGCAATAAATCACTTTTTTTAAACTCTTGAATTAAATCATATCTATTAATTTGCCCCAACCATTTAATCTGATGATTGATTTTATATTTTATTGCTTTTTCTTTAAGCTCAGACTCAATATTTCCAGTTCCAATTATAGTTAAATCAATATTAGATAAATTCATTTTATAAATAGTTTTTAAAACAATTGATAAGCCTTTAATGTGAATTAAATTACCAGCAAAACATATATTAAATTTTTTCTTTTCAATAAAATTAAATTCTTTGTCTAAAAAATGATCACTACCAATTGCCAATAATTGTTCAGTCTTATCGTGAAATTTTAATGGTATGAGTTTTTTTGTTTGTTCGGAAGTAGCATATATTTTGTGTGATTTAAAAAAAACTACATTTATTAAAGGTGATATCTTAATAAAATAATTATTTATATCTCTGATAAATTCTTTTATCATTAATAAATATGGAAACTTTTTTCTTAATTGAATAGGAATTTTATCTCCACCAGAAATTGGACCAAAAATGAATGGAACATTATAGAAACATAAAAAACTAGGTATTCTAATACTTACAAATGTAACATGATGGATAAAATCAAATTTAATTTTTTTTATAAAAGGTTTTACTGCAAAATAAATTCCTATTTGCCATATATAAAAATAAAAATATGAATAAGCATTTGCTTTTCCTTTAATTAATTTTAATAACCATTTTGGATAATCAAAATATATAAAGAATAAATTGGGTATTTTATTTTTAGATAAATAATTTTCAATTACCTCTTTGTTATTTAACCTTGTAACAACATGAACTTCATGTCCCATTTTAGATAATGTAACAGCCCATTTCCAACCTACCTCAGGTTCTGAACCTTTGTTTGGTTCACAAGCGTATGCCGATAGTAAAATTTTTAATTTTTTATTCATTCTTTATTAAATAACTTTAACTTTATTTATATAAATAAATATAAAATTAAACAAAACACTATTTATATAAGAAAATTTTATTCTATTTTTTCTGTTAATTTAATGAATAAATTTCTTATTATCTTGATGTGCTCCTTAGTGAGTTTTTTTTGATTTTTATCAATTAGTACATCTAAATTTTTTAAATTTAATACTTCTGCTAGAGCCATATATCTTTCAAATAAAAATAATATTAAAAGTATTTTAAATAAAATTTTACCTTTAAGAATTTTTTTATAATTAAATATATTATTTATCAAATTTCTATTTAATATTTTAATAATAATTGAATATGTATGATTAACAAAATTAAAGATTTTGTTAAGTTCTATTGATTTTGTAAAAATTGGAGTTAAATGCCAATGAAAATAATCATATAAGAATGACCTTTCACTTTCAAAAAACTCTAAATCAAAAACATAATTTTTATTTACTGTTTTGAAAGTATTATAATGAATAAAATCGCCATGAGATACATCTAGAGGGATTTCAAGATTTTCATAATTTAATATAAGTTTATTTAAATTTTTTTCAAATAATTCATTTTCCAGACTAAATACTGGGTCTAAATTATATCTTTCTTTAATCTTATTTATATATTTTTTTAAAGAAATTGTATTTAATTTATTAAAAAAATTATAATTATAATATCTTTT
>Ga0209709_10005086_pt1 | contig 10438 bp, 10 predicted proteins | sample ArcticOcean_MG_C_2_FD_187435 | JGI IMG/M metagenome (GOLD analysis project Ga0209709, IMG submission 187435) | Marine microbial communities from western Arctic Ocean - ArcticOcean_MG_CB4_136 (SPAdes) (version 2) | ecosystem: Environmental > Aquatic > Marine > Oceanic | place: Arctic Ocean...
GATCATTTATAAAAATTCTAGGATCACTTTTAATTTCTAAGCCAAGTTCTTTCTTTATAAATTTTTTGGCAGCATTAATTATGTGTTGATTTTTTTTTTGAAATAAAGGGTATTGATAAATGTCTTTGATGCCAGCACCTTTTGCTATTAATTTAAATCTAAGTGATGAATTGAATATAAAAACTTTATCAAAATTAAATTTTTTAAGATCTTTTATAAGATTATATGATCCAATAATTCCATCATGAACACCATTCTTAATTTTATTACCTCGATCAAGAATAATAATTTGGTCTATAGATGTATCATTTTTTAGAAATTGTATTGCCTTTGAGCTTTCTTTTACAAGAATACTGACTGGTACACCAAATTTTTTTGAAATGGCCTGTATAAATGGTAAAAAAATTACCATATCACCAATACCCATTCTATTTTGTACAGTTAAAATTTTCATTTGTTATTTTATCATCTTTACTAAATTTTAATTTTATATAAGTTTTGAGCATGAGTAAAATTAAAGGCATTTATGCGGCATCAATGTCTGTATTTAATAAAGACTTAAGCTTAAATATTGAGAAAACGATTGAACATGCAGAAAAAATAATTGATCAGGGTTGCCATGGAGTGGCAATTTTTGGAAGTACTGGGCAAGCCCAATTAATTTCTATAAGTGAAAAAATTAGCCTATTAAATGAACTGTCTAAAAGTCGTTACAAAGATAAGTATTTAGTTGGCACAGGACTTAATTCATTAAATGAAACTATTAATTTAATGAAAATAGCCACATCTTTAAATTTTAATTATTTTTTAATAATGCCTCCCGCTTATTACAAGTATGGGGATAGAGAGGTAATTGAGTTTTATTCAAGAGTTATTGATTCTGCACCTACTAGTAAGATTATTTTATATAACTTTGAAAAATTATGTGGCTATAAGTTCAGCATTGAGTGCGTGGAAGAGCTTGTAAAAAAGTACCCTAAACAAATTGTGGGTGTTAAAGATAGCTCATACAACCTCTATGAACACTTAAAAATAGATGATTTTTCAATATTTCCAGGATCGGAATCAAAACTTTTAAAAGGTTTAGAATTGGGCTGTGCAGGTATTATAACGGCAACGTGTAATGTAACAGGAGGCTTAGCAAGAAAAGTTTATGATGATTTTTTTGAAAAAAAAGAACAAACTGCAAATGAAATGTTGTGCAACGTCAGAAATACATTTGAAAAATTTAATTTAATATCAGGACTACATTCTTTTATGTCTGATGAAAATAAAATCTATAAAAACCTTTTACCTCCCGTTAGTCTTTTAAGTAAAAAAAATAAACAGCAATTAATAGAAGATCTTAATAAGCTTAATTTCAAATTAGGATCTTTAAAAGCAGCTTAAATACTAAAGACAAAATTTTTAAAGTATGAAAAATAAAAAAAATAATCTTGTTAAAAAAAGAAAACTTAAGAAAATAAATAAAACAAAAAAAACAATAAAAAAAACAATCAGATCGAAAATAAAAAAAACAATCAGATCGAAAATAAAAAAAACAATCAGATCGAAAGTTAAAAAAAATATTAGAAATAAAAAAAAGATATTTAAAAGTAAAAAAATTATAATAAAAAAAAAGACCCTAATATCAAAATTCATTAAGCTTCAATATTTATTAAAATCGAAGTTTAATATTAAAATCAATTTTAGCTTAGAAAAGCATATTCAAGCATTCTTTGACAAGATTGAAAATACAATCTTAGATTATAAATTATTGAAAGCAGAAGACAAAAGAAAAAGAAAATTAGATGAGATTGAAAGAAAAGAAAAACAAAGGATATTGTTACAAAAACAAAAATTACAAGAGGAGGAAACTCAAACTAAGTTAAGAGAAAAAGCTTTAAAGGAAGAATTTAAATTAGAAAAAGACAGGGTAAAAGACATAAAATTATTTTTACGCAAAGAACAAGCACTACTTAGAATTGAACAGGCAGAAAGACAAAAACAATTTTTAAGGCAGCTGCAGATAGAAAAACAAATTGAAAAATTTAGAATAAGAGAGGTTAAAGAACTTGAGAAATTAGAAAAAATTTCTTTAAAAGAAAAAAGAGAAGATTATGCAGGCCTACAAGAAAGGATAGAAAAATTAAAAGATAAATATAGAATCATAAGATACCAAAAAATTAGAGAAAGAGTAGAGGCCCTAGGTGTTAAAATTCAAGGAGACGAAGATAGAGAAACTTTATTACAAAAAGAAAAAGATTACAAATTTGCTCGGCAAAAAATTGAACTTTCACTTGAAAGTTTTTATAGAAGTGCAAGTAGCTTAGTGTTTCAGCTTAATAAACGTCATGTGACTAGACATATGTCTATCTTTAGATGTATCGATCGAAGATTTGAAACTGGGGAAATTTTTATTAAGTGGGATGAAGTAGCAGATGATGAATGGTTATTATTAATTTATATAAAAGATAATTCTCCAAATGAAGGAATAGTCATTGAAGACAAATCCAATCCAGAAAAAAACACTTCACATGAGTTTAAATCTAACGAAATATTTAAAGCGTCAGATTTAATGGTTGACTCATTGACTCAATTAATCTCAAGAAAAAGAGCAAAAAAAGATTAAATTAAATACTCTCTTCTCTAATTAATCTTTCAATTTCTGGTATTAGCTCACCACTGCTAAACGTTGGATAGAAACTCAATGCCTTTTTTATGCTCTTAATAGCTTTTTCATATTTTTGAAGTTTTATAAAAATTCTTGCTTGACCTGATAGAGCTCCAAAATGTCTAGGTTCTATGATTAAAACTTTATCAATGTCATTTAATGAATTTGTAAATTGACTCATTAAAAAATAGACAGTTGCTCTTTTATTTAGGGCTTCAGACCATTTGGGATCAGCAGCTAAAATATTTTCAAAAACTTTTAATGCATAATTATAATCTCCATATTGCATTAGTTCCATTCCAAACTCTAACTTCTCAGTTAATTTATTGTTAGTTGGGTGCTTATTCCAAATAGACCATATTTTTTTCTCTAGCAACTCTGCTGTTTTGGGGTTATTAACCTTTCCTAATTGGTCGAAAAGTTCATTAAGAATATTTTTTTGTGAGGAATGAGCTGGTAGAAAAAAGTTATGAACTAAACAAAGGACAAAAAAAATTCTAAAGAAATTCATGTAGAAAATATAGATTAATAAATATTACTGCACAATAGTGAAAATTTTATTTTAAAAGTTGCTTCTTATTTTTATGATATAGAAAAAAAGCAGCAATTTCATAAAAAAAAGAAAATAAGTTAAAAATTATTGGTGTTTTAAAAAATTTATAGAGAAATTTATATTTAGGAATTTTTTTCCAAACTAATAAGAAAGCTTCTGCACCACCAATTACTTTTTCCCCGTCCTTAATATGCAGTCTTCTCAAAAGTGTTTTATCATTTTTTTGAGTTTCTATTTCAGCAGATCTATTATCTGTAATATCGACCCACTCTATGTCTTTAATGTTTTGCTTTTTATATAAATTTATTTCTGCTCTACAAATATTACATGAATTATTAAAGTAGACCTTCACAGTTTATTTTTTTTCTTTCCAGGCAGTCATTCCACCAGTCATGTTTTTTACATTCTTTATTCCCATATATTGCATTGTTTTTGTTGCAAGAGCACTTTGACCACCTAGTCCACAAAATACCACATATTCTTTATCTGGATTATTTTTAAATATATCATTTTCCATGGGGCTTCCATCGGCTAGATAAAATTCCAATAATCCTCTTTCTAAATTTATAGCATTACCTATCGTTTCAGTACAAAAACTACTTTTATCTCTGACATCTATAAATTGAACATTTGGATCATTTAATTTCTCTTTAGCTTCCTCTATAGAAATATTTGTAATTTCATTGGAAACATTCATTAATTCATCAAATTTTTTCATTTTTAATCCTTTTTTTATTTATTAGCGAAATTAACCAGAATTAGCTAACTTGTATATGTGCAAAATACACCAATTGAAAAAATAATTATAAGCACTACTTAATTGGTATGACTGATTTTTTTAATAAAACAGACTTATCAAGAAATGATGCAGAAAACATTATTTCTGAGACTTTACATAAGTGTGATGATGGTGAGCTCTATCTAGAAAACTCTAAGAACGAAACCATATTACTAGATGATGATAAAATTAAAAGCTCCACTTACAGCTCTGGCTTAGGCTACGGTTTAAGAGCTGTAACAGGTGAAGTTGTTGCATATTCTCATTCCAATGAAATTTCAAAAAATTCATTAAAACAATCAGCTAGTAATTTAAACTCAACGTTGAAATCGCAAAAAGGTGTGTACAATCAAGAGATACCCAAGACAAATGAAAAATTTTATCAAGATATTAACCCCATAGAAGAAAAATCACTTCAATCAAAATTAGAACTCTTAAAAGAAGTTAATAATTACACAAGAGCAAAGGGTGGAATCGTTCAACAAGTAACTGCAAGCTTTTCAGGAGAGCATAAATCTATAGAAATAATTAGATCAGGTGGTGAAGTGTTGACAGATATTAGGCCTTTAATTCGTTTTAATGTTTCGGTGATGCTTGAAAAAAATGGAAAAAAAGAAACTGGAGTTTATGGCGTTGGTGGAAGACAATCTTATGATGAATATCTTAAAGAGGATAATTGGAAAAAAGTATGTGATGAAGCATTTAGAATTGCTTCAGTAAATTTAGAAAGTAAACCAGCACCAGCAGGTGAAATGAAAGTAGTTTTAGGACCAGGATGGCCAGCAATACTTATTCATGAAGCAATAGGTCATGGTTTAGAAGGAGATTTTAATAGAAAAAAAACCTCTGCATTTCATAACTTGATGGGTCAGAGAGTTGCAAGTGAAGGAGTTACAATTGTTGATGATGGAACTTTACATAATAGAAGAGGAAGTTTAACAATTGATGACGAGGGAACACCTACAGAAAAAACAATTTTGATTGAAAATGGTATATTAAAAAATTTCATGCAAGATCGATTGAATGCCAGATTAATGAATACTAGATCTACTGGAAGTGGCAGGAGAGAAAGCTATAAGCATGTTGTTCTTCCAAGAATGAGGAACACGATGATGTTAAATGGAAAATACTCTCAAGAAGAGATGATTAAATCAGTTGATAAAGGTATATTTGCTGTGAGTTTTGGTGGTGGTCAGGTTGATATTACTTCAGGTAAATTTGTATTTAATTGTACAGAGGCTTATGAAATTATAAATGGTAAAATAGGCTCACCTATTAAAGGAGCAACTTTAATTGGTGATGGTCCATCAATTCTAAAAGAAGTTTCATTAGTTGGAAATAATATGATGCTTGATCCAGGTATTGGAACGTGTGGAAAAGCAGGACAGGGAGTGCCAGTTGGAGTAGCCCAGCCTTCAATTTTGATTGATAAAATGACTGTAGGTGGAACTCAATTATAAATCTTATGGTTAAAGATCAAGATTATTTAAAAAAGACAGCCTCATTTTGTTTAGATTTAGCAAAAAAACTAGGTGCAACAGATGCGACAGCAGCGGTAGGGCACTCAATTTCTGAAACAGTTAATTTTAGAAATAGAAAACTAGATGAGTCTGATCGGTCAGATAATTTGGCAGTTGGCTTAACAACTTATATTGGTAAAAAAAAATCTACTATTTCATCATCAAATCTTAACGAAGATAATATTAAAACATTAATAGAGAGGTGTATTGAAACAACAAAAATTACACCCGAAGATGAATTTAATTCACTACCAGATAAAGACTTACTGGCAACAAAAATTAATGATTTAAACTTATATGACGATGATCATATAGAAAATAATGAAAAAATTGAATACTTAAAAGAAGTTGAGGAAGTTGCATCAGAAAAGAAAGAAATTATTAATACAGAAACAGGTTTTACAGAGTCTAAATCTAACTTTATATTAGCTAGCAGTGATGGGTTTTTAAATGGGTATAAGTCTTCATCCTTCTCGGCATCATGTGTGGCTGTTGCAAAAAACGCTAATAATAATATGGAAAGAGACTATGAATTTACAAGCACTTGTCACTTGCATGACATGCTCAGACCAAATCAAATTGGATCGTTGGCAGCCAAAAAAACAATTCAAAAATTAAATCCTCAAAAAATAGAAAGTGAAAAAATAAGTATTATTTTTGATAGAAGAATTTCAAAAGGAATGTTAAGTGTTTTAGCAAGCGCAATATCAGCCTCTTCTATAGCAAGAGGAACCTCATTTTTAAAAGATAAAATAAATGAAGAAATTTTTTCAACATCAATAAATATTTTTGACAAACCTGATATAATTAAAGGATTAGGTTCAAGGAATTTTGATGATGAGGGAGTTAAAACCAAGGAATTAAAATTAGTAGATCGGGGTGTTTTAAAACACTATCTCGTTGATACTTATTATGGAAAAAAATTGAATCTAAAATCAAATGGTAGATGTGGTGGAACAAGTAATTTATATTTTGAAAAAGGATCCATATCGTACAAAAATCTTTTAAAGTTAAATCGCAGAACATTATATATTACCGAAACAATAGGTCATGGAAGTAACCTAGTTACTGGTGACTACTCAGTAGGTGCAACAGGGTTTATGGTTGAAAATGGAATATTTAAACACCCCGTTAGTGAAATCACCATAGCTGGAAATTTTAATGATATGTTTAGAAATATAACTTTAGCGGATGATCTTGAATTTAAATATTCTACAAATGCCCCAACAATGTTAATAGAAGGCATGGTTGTTGCAGGTAAATGAAAGACTTCTGTATTATTGGATCAGGTATTTCTGGATCTACAATTGCTCATACTCTTAGTAAAAAATATTCATTAGATGTCTATGATAAGGCGAGAGGTGTTGGAGGAAGATCATCTAATAAGAAGTTTAACAAGAATGAAAGTTTTGATCATGGTGTTCAATATATTTCCCCAAAAAGCAGCCAATTTAAAAGATTAATAAACAATCTTATTAGCAAAAAGGTTGTTAAAAAATGGCCTGGAAAACATGTGTTTTTAAGCAAAGATAAAAAAGAAGATAAAAAGCACATTAAGATAATCGGAAACAAAGGAAATAATTCTATTAACAAATATCTATTAAAGAATATTAACTGCATTTTTAATACTGAGCTTATAAAAATTACTAATAAAGATAAGATTTGGGAGCTGGATTTTTCTGATGGTACCAAAAGGTTTTATAAATCTTTGATTTTGACTTGCCCATTTCCTCAATTAAAAAAACTCTCAAAAAAATATATTAACCATTCGTTTATTAAACAAAAAATTAAAATGGATGCCAATATTACAGTTATGATGGTAACTAAAAAAGTAAGACCTAATATTAGTAGCTATTTTTTCTCTGATAAAATTTTGGGATGGGCGGCATATGAGAATAGTAAAAAAAGATTTAAAAGTGATTATGATTTATGGACGTTACAGAGCACTTATAAGTGGGCAAATAAGGTAATAAATAAAAATAAAATCAATAAATCAGATAATGCTAAAATATTAATTAACAAATTTTTTGAGCTTACAAATTTAAAAAAAAATAAAGTTTTTCATATCCAGAATCATGGATGGAAATATTCTTCAAATTCTAAACCACTAAATATTAAAAGTTACTGGAATAGTTCCATTAGGTTTGGAGCTTGTGCTGATTGGTTTGTAGGTCCAAGGCTTGAATCTGGCTGGTTGAGTGCTAAAGATCTATCTTTAAAAATTAAGAAGTAAATTTTTATTCAAAATTTTTCAATCTATATTCCCACTCACCCATTCTTGAATATTTTACTTTAACAATTAGACCCGTATTCTTATCGAACCATATGTCAAAGTTTAACTTTTTATCATCAGGAAGGCTTTGGTTTTTTGATTTAAGTTTGAAGTGCTCAGTTTCATAACTTTTTCCATAAAGCTCAATTTTTTCTTTTGCAATAAATGTTATAACCTGCTCTTTAATACTTCCTGAAACAGGACTAATTTGACTTTCCGCCTGTAGTAATTTGTGGTTCCACCAGTTTCCTATAATATTATCTTTACTTGCTTCACCTGAATATGAAGAGCCCTTGATTATAAATCTATTATTTTCTGTATTTATTTTAAGATTTACAAATTTTTCTTTTTTATTCTGTTTTGTTTTAGAACGAAAAGAAATTAGTTTACCATTTTTATATTTCTCTTCCCCGTAGCCCTCAATATCAAATATAGTAGCACCTAATAATTTTATAGTAATTTTAGTTTGATTGGTTACTTGAACTTCATTATTTTTATTTTTAAAAAAATAATAATTATATCCGATCAATTCATTGTTTCTAAAAATTTCCATCTCAATTCTTTTAAGATTTTTATAATGAGAAATATGAGCATTTAAATTTATAGAAAAAAAAAAATATAAAATAATAATTAATAAAAATTTTTTCATAATATGAATAAGAATAATAGACTTTCTTTTTTTCTTAAAGTGTATAATTACTTAGGGCATGTTTTTGTCTATAAAAAATGTCCCTAAAGTGTCATGGAGCTCAGATAAACCCTTTAATTTGAGGCCAAAAATTTCAACATCCTTTTTTTTGTGTTTTGGTTTAATTCTATTTGGATTAGGTGAGGGATTGCTAATTGTTTCAGCAGCAGGAGCTTCACCATGGAGTGTTCTTGCACAAGGTATTCATTTAAACATTAATCTTTCTGTTGGAATAATAACTATATTGATAAGTATAGTTGTCTTACTTTTTTGGTTTCCGTTAAATCAAAAACTTGGAATTGGAACAATTCTAAATGCTTTAATTATTGGTTTGATGATAGATTTCTGTATCAAGTTTGTGCCAACGCCAGAAAACTATATTTCTCAATTGTTGTTAGCTATCATAGCTGTACTTATAGTTGGATTGGGTGGTGGAATATACTTGGTTGCAAATTTAGGGCCAGGACCAAGAGATGGACTAATGATAGGACTACAAAAAAAAACAAACCTACCTATAGCAGTTGTTAGAGCTTTTTTAGAAATTACTGTAATGTCTACAGGGTGGTATTTGGGTGGAACAGTTGGAATTGGAACTTTATTATTTGCTTTTGGAATAGGACCAGCTGTAGCGTTAGGATTATTTATTGTTGGAAAATCTTTTAATTAAAGTGGTGTTCCAGATTTTTCGTTCTTTTTTCTATCAGTAGGATTAAGTATAGCTTTTCTCAGTCTAAGAGATTTTGGGGTAATTTCTAAAGCTTCATCAGTATTTAACATACTTAATTGTTCAGCAATCGACATTTGTCTAACTGGAGTAAGTACTACGTTTTCATCAGTACCTTGAGTTCTCATATTTGTTAATTGCTTACCCTTCATTACGTTAATGATCATGTCACCTGGTTTTGGTGCTAAGCCAACAATCATTCCTTCATAAACGGGGTCATTATGAGTTACAAACATTTCACCCCTAGCCTGTAAGTTAAATATTGCAAAAGCAACAGCTTTACCGTTAGCCATTGAAATTAATGCACCATTTTTTCTTCCATCCATTTCGCCTTCAAATTTTCCATAACCATGAAATATTCTGTTAATTACACCAGTACCTTTAGTCAAAGTTAAAAATCTACTTGTGTAACCCATCAAACCTCTAGTTGGTGCATGAAAAATTAATCTTTTTTTATCTTTACCAGTATCTTTAAGATCAAGTAATTTACCTTTTCTTCTATTCATAGAATCAATAATTTTTGATGAGAATTCTTCATCTAAATCAACTGTAATTTCTTCAATGGGTTCCATTCTGTTTCCATTCTCATCTTTTTGATATAAAACTTTTGGAGGGCTAACAGTCATTTCAAAACCCTCACGTCTCATTTGCGTTAATAAGATTTCAAGCATTAATTCACCACGTCCACTAATCACAAATGCATCTACATTATTATTTTGAGAAAAAGAAATTCCAACATTATTTTGTGCTTCAGTAACCAACCTATCTCTAATTTGAGTACTTGTTAATTTTTTACCTTCTGTTCCAGCTAAAGGAGAACTATTAACACTAATAGTTATAGACATAGTTGGAGGATCTATTGGTGTTGCAGGAAGTGGTTCATTTACTTCAGGGTCACAAATTGTATCTGCCACGTTAGCTTTTTCTAACCCTGCGATTACGACTATATCTCCAGCCTCACCAACTTCGATGGGTACTTTCTTTGTTCCCTCATATCTAAAAATCTTAGTTAATCTACCTTCATCAACTTTTTCACCCTTAAGATTTATTGCCTTAATGGGTTGATTAGCTCTTGCCGTACCTTGAGAAATTTTTCCAACTAAACTTCTACCTAAAAAACTATCTGCATAAAGTAGAGTAGATAACATTGCAAAAGGTTTTGTTTTATCAAGATCATCAGGATTAACATGTTCTAAAATTAAATCTAATAATGGATGAAGGTTTTCTCTTGGTCCATCAACCTCTTTGCT
>Ga0209709_10005089_pt1 | contig 10434 bp, 12 predicted proteins | sample ArcticOcean_MG_C_2_FD_187435 | JGI IMG/M metagenome (GOLD analysis project Ga0209709, IMG submission 187435) | Marine microbial communities from western Arctic Ocean - ArcticOcean_MG_CB4_136 (SPAdes) (version 2) | ecosystem: Environmental > Aquatic > Marine > Oceanic | place: Arctic Ocean...
TTTTCGGTTGCACTAACTGGTTTGGAAATACTGGTTGCTTTTCTTCAAGCATATGTTTTTGCAATCTTAACCTGCATCTATTTAAACGATGCATTAAATTTACACCATTAACTAACATAAGGAGGATATAATGGAATTAGAAGCAGCAAAAATGATCGGAGCAGGACTAGCAGCAATAGCTCTAGCCGGTGCCGGTATTGGAATTGGAATTATTTTTGGTAATTACCTTTCTGGAGCAATGAGAAACCCATCTGCAGCACAAAAACAATTTCCCAATCTTTTATTAGGATTTGCTTTAGCTGAGGCTACTGGTCTATTTGGGCTAGTTGTTGCATTAATTATTTTATTTGCATTTTAAATTTAATGATTAAAAAAATATTTTTTCAGACGATATTTTTAAGCTTCCTATTTTTTATGGAAGCTTTTGCAGCTGAAAGTGGAGGCATGCCTCAATTAAACCCTGAGTTTTGGATTTCTCAAATTTTTTGGTTAACTATAACTTTTGGAATTTTATATGTTGTTCTTTCTAAGCTCATACTTCCAAAAATTAGCGCAAACCTTGAGATAAGAAAATCACAAATCCTAGAGAATATTGAGGCAGCGGAGAAACAAAGAGAAGAGAGTGAGGTAAAAATAGCAGAATTCGAAAAAGCAGTTCAAAATAGTAAGGATGAAGCAAAAAATTATTTCAAACAAGCAAGAGAAAAGCTATTGAAAGATATTAATGTTAAAAAGGATGCTTTAGAAAAAGAATTAAATGAAGAAATTCAAAAAGCAGAAACAGAAATACAAGAGCTTAGAGATAGAGCTCCCGAAAAAATTAACAAAATAGCTGTAGAAACATCAGCAGATTTACTTCAGCAGTTAATAGGTGCGGAAGTTAATAACAGCAGTATCTCAGCAATTGTTGACGACCTTTCAAAAAAAAAGATGGGTAAATATTATGGTAATTGATGCAACTTTTTGGGTAGCAATATCCTTTATAATTTTTATTGGAGGATTGGTTTACTTAAAAATACCTCAAAAGATTAATGATGTTTTAAACAAACTTATTTTAGACATTAAAAATGAAATTGATGAAAGCGAAAAACTAAGGCTAGAAGCAAAGAGTTTGATGAATAATGCGCAGAATAAATTAGATACTGCTCAAGCAGTTAGTAATAATATTTTAGAGCAAGCAAAAAAAGATAGCGATCATTTGGTTATAGAAATGAATGATAAATTTCATAAATCTTCTGAAATCAAAAAAAATCTAGCAGAAAATAAAATTACACAGATGAAAGATGCTGCACTTAAGGAGATAAAAGACGTATCAATAAAGATTGCAGTTGAATCGGTTAAAAAAATTATTAATACATCTGTTGATAAATCAAAGCTTGATGGTTTATTTGATAAAAATTTAGAAGAAACAAAAGCTGCGTTAAAAAAAATCAGCTCATAATTCTCTTACAATTTTTTAAAAAAACTATAAATTAGCCGAATGAAATCTATTGTCATTGGTTCAGGATTTGGTGGTATAGCAGCAGCTCTTAGGTTAAGAGCCAAAAAACATAATGTTACATTAATTGAAAAACATCCTGATCTTGGAGGTAGAGCTAGAGTATTTAAGAAAAATGGTTTTACATTTGATGCTGGACCTACTGTAATTACAGCACCTTATTTAATTGACGAGCTCTTTGAGCTTTTTAATAAAAAATCTGAAGAATATATAAAACTTACCCCTCTTAATACTTGGTATCAATTTATTTTTGAAGATGGAAATAAGTTTGATTACTCAGGTGACGAAGAAAAAATGAAAAAACAGATTAGAGAAATAAATGAAGATGATGTTAAGGGATATGAAGAACTCGTAAAATTTACAAAAAAAATATTTGATAAAGGATTTACAGAACTTGCAGATGTACCTTTTGACAAACCTTTGGTCATGATGAGGCAATTACCGGCCCTATTAAAACTAAAGAGCTATAAATCAGTTTATTCATTGGTGTCTTCTTATATTAAAAATGAAAAATTAAGACGTATGTTGAGTATGCACCCACTTTTAGTTGGAGGGAACCCCTTCACAACAACATCGATTTATGGATTGATACTATATCTAGAAAAAAAATGGGGTATTCATTATTCAATGGGTGGTACTGGAAATATAATCAGAGGCTTAGAGAAACTAATGACTGAAGAAGGAATAGAGATAATTAAAGGTCAAGAAGTCACAAATATTATTTCAATAAGTAATAAAATTGAAGGAGTAAAATTACACAATCAAAAAGAAATAAATGCAAATAATGTAATATGTAATGCTGACCCCCCAGCAGTCTATGAAAAGCTTCTCGATCGAGGCAAAATTAACTCTTTGTTTAAATGGAAGCAAAAAAGAATGGAGTATTCTATGGGATTATTTGTTTATTACTTTGGCACTAAAAAAACATACCCAGATATTAAACATCATACAATTAAGTTTGGCGACAAGTATAAAGAACACTTAAATGATATATTTGATAAAAAAAAATTAAATAAAGATATAAGTTATTATCTACATAGACCTTCTGCTACTGATAAATCTATGGCACCAGAAGGTAATGACTGCTTCTATGTGCTAGTACCAGTTCCAAATAATCAATCTAAATTAGATTGGAAAATTGAAGGTGATAAGATGAAAGATTTAGTAATAGATAAAATGGAAAAAACATTATTACCAAATCTCAGAGAAAACATAGTTACAGACTTCTACTTGACACCAGATTATTTTGAAAAAGAATTGAATACTAAATTTGGATCTGGATTTTCTATACAACCTAAATTTACCCAGTCAGCTTATTTTAGGTTTCATAATAAATCTGAGGTTTGTGAGGGATTATACTTTGTTGGTGCTGGAACACATCCTGGCGCTGGTGTTCCTGGTGTCTTATCCTCAGCAAAAGTTTTAGATAAGATTATATAATGCCCAATAAAAATTATCTGTCCATTTATGCAAAGTCGTTTAACTGGGCTGGTTTTTTCTTACCAAAAAAAACATATCAAAAATGCTCCTCGTTATATGATTTCTGCAGAACAGTTGATAATATTGCAGATAATGAAGATACATTGGATATTAAGAAAAAAAACTTATCTACTTTTAAAAATGATTTTATAAATAAAAACTTCAATAATCAAATAATTAGAGGTATGTGGAATCTTATAAATGATCATGAGATTTCAATAAAAATTATTGAAGATTTATTTGCTGGTATTGAGTCAGATTTGAATGAAAAAGTACTATTAAATGACAAAAAAGATTTATTAATTTATTCTTACAGAGTTGCTGGAACAGTAGGTTTAATGATGGCCAAAATTTTAGATGTTAAAGATAAAGATTCAATGAAAGCTGCTATAGATCTTGGTATTGCAATGCAATTAACAAATATAGCCAGAGATGTTGTTGAGGATTCCAAAAATAATAGATTTTATATTAAGCATGATTTTCAAGTTATAAAAAATACCTTAACTTTAGCTGACTTATTTTATAACAGCAGCTTCACATCAATTAAGAAAATCCCTTTTAATTTTAGATTTACAGTATTGGTTGCTAGAAGAGTTTATAAAAAAATAGGTGATGAGATTTTAAAAACAAAAAATATAGAAAGTTATAATAAGGCTGGAAAAATTTATGTTAATAATTTAGGAAAGGTATATCAAACTGTTTTGACTCTATTGGATTTAATAAGACTTTTATTAACAAAAGAAAAAAATTATTATATGAGTGATGAACATCTTCTAATCAACGAAGAAATAGATCTGAATGAAAGAATTTGATTATATAATTATAGGTGGGGGTTGTGCGGGATTATCTTTGGCTTATGAGTTAGAGATTCATAATAAACTTAAAGATAAAACGCTGGCAATTATTGAACCAAGATTAGAATATAAAAAAGATAAAACTTGGTCTTTCTGGAAGACTACAGATCATAACTTTGAAGATTGTATAAAAAAAAGTTGGAAAAACTTCTCTATAAATATACCTAATAAAACTAAATATTTGGAATGTGATAAACTACCTTATCAATCTATAGATAGCGGATTATTCTATGAAAAAATAAATTCTACACTTAAGCAGAATCAAAATATCAGTTTCTATAAAGATATTAGTGAAATAAGCTTAAATAATTCTTTTATCTTTAATAGTGTTCCATCAATAAGATCTTCAGAAAATAAACTTTGGCAACATTTTAAGGGTGTGGAAATCGAAACTACTAAAAATGTTTTTGATGCTGAGATTGTAAATTTGATGGACTTTGATTGTAAACAACTTGACAGTGTTCACTTTTTTTACACATTACCCTATGACAATCACAAGGCTTTAATAGAAACTACATGGATATCTCACTTGAATAATGATTTAGAAATGAATTATGATGAGCAATTAAAGAATTACATAGAAAACCATCTTAATATTAAAAACTACAAAATTAATTATAAAGAAAAAGGTGCCATACCATTGTTTTATCCATCAAATATTAATGAAAAAAATAAAATAAATATTGGTACTGCTGGTTGTATGACTCGGTTAAGTACTGGGTATACTTTCTTAAATATTCAAGAGCACAGTAGGTTTATAAGAGAAAATATTGAAAATATTAAAAATGTTGAAAAATATGAGATTAGAAAAAAATATAAATTTTTAGATAAAGTATTTTTAAATGTTTTAAATAAAAATCCTAAAGAAATGCCAAATGTATTTTTTAAAATGTTTAATAATTCACCAGAAACTGTGATTAAATTTTTATCAAATAAAAGCAGTATACTTCAAGATCTGTCTATAATTCTTAAAATGCCTAAATGGATATTCATTAAGGCTCTTTTAAAATAAAATGAATAATCAGAAAAACAAAATAAATTTCTGTCATTCTATTGCTTTTTTTCTGTTATCCAGTTCATTTGCTATAGCAATTAACCGATTTGAAATTTTAATTATTTCTCCTGTAATTTGTTTGCTTCTTATTCTATCAATTGGAATTTCACACGGTGCACTAGATAATCAAAAAGGTAAAAGACTTATTCAACTATATAATATAAAAAATTCTTATTTTTTTTATTTAATATATTCAATAATTGGACTCGGTGTAATTACACTTTGGTTGTTTTTTCCAACTATATCACTAATCATATTTTTAATAGTAGCTTCATATCATTTTGGTAAGGAGGATACAGAATTCTTGATTAAAAGTAAAAATATATCAAATTTAATTCTTTATTTTTTAAAAGGTTCTTTAATAATTATTGCTCCACTAATTTTCCATTTTAATGAAACTATTAGTATTTTTAAATTACTATTAATTCAAAATGAAAATTTTTTTTTATTTTTAGAATTTGTCGAATTTAATCATATATTATTTTTTGCTTTATTAACTTGTTTACTGGTTAATGCTTATTATTTTATAAATAATTTTAAAATTATTAACATCTTGATATTTTTTGATTTTTTTTCTATCATTATTCTGAATTATTTTTTATCTCCTCTAATCGCTTTTACAATATACTTTTGTTTTTTACATTCCTTCCGCCATTCAATTTCTTTAATAAATGAACTTGATAAAAATAATTTTAAAAATGGTGCTTATATTTTTATTAAAAAAGCTATGCCACTTACACTTTTAACAGCACTTTTCTACATTTTTAGCTTATATTTTCTATCCAATTATTATCAATTAAGTGACGCAATATTAAAAGTTATATTTATTGGTTTGGCGTCTTTAACCTTTCCCCATATATTGCTTGAATATCTTTTGAAAAAAAATGAAAAATAAAGAAATTACAATATTACTTTCTGCACCACGTGGTTTTTGTGCTGGTGTTGAAAGAGCAATTGAAATTGTAAAAAAGAGCCTTAAAAAATATGGTGCCCCAGTTTATGTCCGTCATGAGATAGTACATAACAAATATGTAGTAGATGGACTTAAAGCGATAGGAGCAATTTTTGTTGAAGAATTGGAGGAGATTAAGGACAAAAGTAGACCTGTAATCTTTTCAGCTCATGGTGTACCAAAAATTGTTCCTAAACAAGCTGATAATTATAAAATAGAATATATAGATGCTACCTGTCCTCTTGTTTCAAAAGTTCATAGAGAAGCTGAAAATCTCCATAAAGCGGGTTATCATGTTTTACTTATAGGGCACAACAATCACCCAGAAGTTATTGGCACTATGGGACAATTACCAAGTGGAACTATTGATTTGATTCAAGATGAGCATGATGTTGAAATGTATAAACTAGATCAAAATAATAAGGTTGCCTATGTTACCCAAACAACTCTCTCAGTTGATGATACAAAAAATATAATAAAATCCCTTAAAAAAAAATTTCCAAAAATTAAAGAACCTTTTAAGGAGGATATTTGTTATGCAACTACTAATCGTCAAGCTGCTGTTAAAAATATTGGTAAACAGTGTGACATGTTCTTTGTTTTAGGTAGTAGAAACTCCTCCAATTCGGTCAGATTGGTAGAGGTTGCAGAACAGTCAGGTTGCCCACATTCTGAACTAATACATTCTGAAAGTGAAATTCCTTTTGACAAAATACAAGATTGTAAAACAATTGGCATCTCTTCCGGTGCTTCAGCACCAGAAATTCTAGTTGAAAATTTTATAAACGAGCTTAGGACTAAGTTTAAAATAAAAATCAAAGAAGTTGAGATTATAAAAGAAAACATTGTTTTTAAAGTCCCAACAAAATTAAATTAAATGGCTGTATACACAAAAATAAATAATAAAGATGTTCTCTTATTAAGTAACAATTACAGTATAGATAAAATTACTAAATTTAAAGGTATCAAAAAAGGAATAGAAAATACTAACTACTTATTAAAGACAAATAAAAAAAAATTCATTCTAACTATTTTTGAAAAAAGAGTTCAAAAAAAAGATTTGCCCTTTTTTATGAATTTAATGGAAAAACTAAATCAAAAAAAAATTATTTGCCCCAAACCGCTTAAAAATCACAAAGACAAGCACTTATGTGTAATTAAGAAAAAACCAGCATGTATCGTAACTTTTTTGGAGGGTGCCGATAAGGCTAATCTCAATTATAAAAATTGTTTTGATATTGGAAAAAATATTGCAAAATTTCATAAAATCACAACTAAATTAGAATTATATAGACAAAACTCTATGTCTGTTAAAAAATTAGATATCTTATTAAATAGTATCAAGTTTAAACCTAGTGAAATATCCCCAAAGCTTAAACCTATTCTTAATGAATGTTTAAAGGATATTAAAAACAAATGGCCAAAACAATTGCCAGAAGGAATAATTCATGGGGATTTATTTATAGATAATATTTTTTTTAATAAAAATAAATTTTCTGGGTTTATTGATTTTTATTTTTCAAGCAATGATTATCTAATGTATGAAATCGCAATTTGTATAAATTCATTATGCTTTGATAAAAAAAATAATTCTTTTATTTTAAATAGTAAAAAAATTAAAAACTTAATCGATGGATACGAAAGTATTAGACCTTTTTCAAAAAAAGAAAAATATGCATTAAATACATTGTGTAGAGGTGCCGCACTAAGATATCTTCTAACTAGAATTTATGATTATTTTAACACACCAAAAACTGCCTTAATTCAAATAAAAGACCCTAATGAATATTTGCAAAAATTAATTATTCATAATCAACTGAATAACTTCACTGATTATTATAAAAAATGATAACAATTTATACTGATGGATCTTGCCTAAATAACCCTGGTAATGGAGGTTGGGCCGCAATCATTAATATTGATAATAAAATTAAAAAAATTAGTGGCAGCGTAAAAGACACAACTAATAATAAGATGGAACTAATGGCTCCAATTAAAGCACTTCAGGAATTAAAAGAAAAACAACCCATTAAAATTTATACCGATTCACAATATGTGAGATTGGGGATTACTGATTGGGTTCATAAATGGATAAAAAATAATTGGCAGACCTCAAAAAGAGAACCTGTAAAAAATAAAGAACTTTGGATGCAACTTTACGAATTAACAAGCTACTATGATGTAAAATGGATATGGGTTAAGGCACACGCTGGAAATATTTTAAATGAAGAAGTTGACTTGCTAGCTAAACAAGCAGCTGAATTAAATTAAATTCAAAAAGTTTTCTGCTGCTGAAATTTCACATACACCTGTATCTTTTTCTTCTTGTAATTTAATTACTTTAAGATTGTCAATTAACATTGTGTATCTGTTTGATCTTATCCCTAGCCCTCTATCACTTTTATCAATATCTGCACCTATTGCTTTGGTAAAACTTAAAAATGGATCTGCCATCATCAAAATTTTATCTGTAACATTTTGACTTTTTCCCCAAGCATCCATTACGAATGGATCGTTTACTGAAGTGCATACAACATAATCTACACCTTTTGCTTTGTATTTTTCATGATTATCAATGTATCCTGGCAAATGCTTAGCTGAACAAACTGATGTATAAGCACCAGGTAAACCAAATAAAACTACCTTCTTATCCTTAAAAAATTCTAATGTATTTTTCTTAACTGGACTTCCATCTTCCATAATAAAAAATTCAGAGTTGGGTATGTTGTCATTTTCTTTTAAGTTCATTGTACTTTTTCCTTAATATATTGTTGAGTTTTACTTAGGTTATTTGATATAATATCATAATTTTCTTTTTCATCCATAATATACTTTAGTTCATCAGGTAAATCTGGTTTAATGCCAATTGATTTATCTATAGCATCAGGAAACTTACATGGATGCGCTGTTACTAAAACAATGTTGTTACCGTCTATATTTGTTTTTTTTAAAGCTCCAAAACCTATCGCACTATGCGGATCCAATATAATTGCATATTTAGTAAAAACCTCTTTAATAGTATCTAAAACCTCTTCTTCACTCATACTTGCTGATAAAAAATCTTTATCTATTCTCTCCATTTTATTTTTTGAAATAATATATTTGTTCTCTTTTTTAATTCCATTCATAATCTTTTGAGTTTCTTTATCATCACAATTATTCAGATCGTACACCAATCTTTCAAAATTACTGGCAATTTGAATATCCATGCTTGGTGAGTTTGTTTCAAAAACACTTTCAGCTTCATATTTTCCATTTAAAATTGCTCTATGCAAAATATCATTTTGATTTGTAGCAACTATAAGTTTATTTATTGGTAGACCCATTTTTTTAGCTAGATAGCCCGCATACACATCTCCAAAATTTCCTGTGGGCACTGAAAAATTAACTTGTTTATTGTCTCTAATTTTGAAATATGTATAAAAATAATAAACTGCTTGTGCAATAATTCTTGCCCAATTTATCGAATTCACTCCAGACATATTAATTGAGTTAGAGAATTCTTTATCCGCAAACATTGATTTAACTAAATTTTGACAATCATCAAAGTTACCTTCTATCGCTATATTAAAGACATTTTTTTCTTTAACAGTTGACATTAGCTTCCTTTGAACAAGTGAAACTTTTTTGTGAGGGTGCAGAACAAATATATTCATATTCTTTTTTCCCTTGATCGCATCTATGGCAGCAGCACCTGTGTCTCCGGATGTTGCTACTACAACATTTATACTTTTATTATCTTTATTTAAATAATGTTCATAAAAATTTCCTAACAATTGCATTGCTATATCCTTGAAAGCAAGTGTTGGGCCATGAAATAACTCTAAAAGTTTAGTATCACCTACCTTAATTAAATCTACAACATTATCTTTTCTGAACACTGAGTATGACTTTTCAACAATATCTGACAATTCATTTACTGTCATAAAATCATCAATAAATGGATAAATAATTTTTTTTGCTAAATCTTGGTAATTTAAACTACTTAATGACTCAAGCTCCTGAGCATTGTATTTTTTAACTTCTCTGGGAACAAACAAGCCCCCATCATCCGCAAGTCCTTTGATAAATACTTCCTCAAAGCTATATTCTTTTGAATTATCTCTGGTGCTAATATATTTCATTTATGATTATAAGATACCTTATCGGAATTTTTTTTAGTAACAATATTTAAATTAGGCTATCTATCAAAAATAATACAAAGATTAGAAATAGATATAAAATTGAATAGCCAAATACTTTTTTTGCTTTCTTTAAAGCAAATTTATTTTTCTTATGTTTATATAAATCAAAACAAATAAAAATATAATAAATTGTAAGAATTAATACTGGTATGAAATAGATTAAACCTGAAAAGTTAATCAAATATGGAAATGTGATGACTGGTAACATTAATAAAGAATAAATAAAAATATGTATTTTTGTTTTTTCAATACCATCAGTTAAGGGTAACATTGGAATTTTTGCTTTTTTATAATCATCAGCTTTGTATAAACTCAATGCCCAAAAATGAGAGGGTGTCCAAAAAAAAATTATTAAAAATAAAGTTAATGGCTCTAAACTAATTGTATTGGTTGCTATAGTCCACCCTATAACA
>Ga0209709_10005090_pt1 | contig 10432 bp, 16 predicted proteins | sample ArcticOcean_MG_C_2_FD_187435 | JGI IMG/M metagenome (GOLD analysis project Ga0209709, IMG submission 187435) | Marine microbial communities from western Arctic Ocean - ArcticOcean_MG_CB4_136 (SPAdes) (version 2) | ecosystem: Environmental > Aquatic > Marine > Oceanic | place: Arctic Ocean...
TATTCATTTTTTGGTACCCGGGCTGAGAATCGAACTCAAACTTAAAGTTCCACAAACTTTCGTGCTAACCGTTACACCACCCAGGCATTCCTTGTTTTTGTTTTTATATTATTTTTTTATGGATTTAAAATTATATTATAAATAAATAGCCTAACGGCTATGGAAGTGAGCTCTGTGCACGATCTTGCTTATAATATTTTTATTAATCATTAGGAATATCTTAACTAAAAAATCTTAATATGCAAGATTAAACTTATAAATTTATATCTCTATAAATTTAGATAAAAAAATTTTTGTATTTTTAATACAGTTAAAAATTAAGAGGTTTTTTGTAACTTTACTGCTGAAGGGCCCTTCTCTCCATCTTCAACTTCAAAGGTTAATTCATCACCTTCATTGAGATATTTCAATCCTGCTTCTCTAACTGCTGAGGCATGAACGAATACATCTTTCTCTTTATCTTCTCGTTCAATAAAACCAAAACCTTTTTTGCCATTAAACCATTTTACTTTGCCTTTTAGACTCATTTTTTCCTTTGTATTTATTATTAAAAATTATTAGATTTTATTATCTATTTCAAGACTTTTAAAAATGTTGTTTTATATGGACTTGTGGTGGTCCCGGGTGGACTTGAACCACCGACACACGGATTTTCAATCCGATGCTCTACCAACTGAGCTACAGGACCATAATTAGCTAACCTCTAAAAATTATTCTGCCTTTTGTAAGGTCATAAGGGGTTACCTCGACAGTAACACTATCACCTTGTAAAACTCGAATTCTATTTTTTCTCAACTTCCCAGCAGTATGAGCTGTTACAATATGGTTGTTTTCTAATTGTACTCTAAACATAGCATTTGGTAGCAAGTCAATTACCTTGCCTTTAAATTCGAGTAAATCTTGTTTTGACAAATTTATTTTCTCCTAATTCTTAATTCAACAGATTTAGCATGACCAGTTAAACCTTCAAAATTTGAAAGAGTTATAACGGAAGGGCCAAGAGTTTCAATACCCTTTTTTGATAAGTTTATATATGAAATTCTTTTATAAAAATCATAAACACTTAATCCTGATGAAAATTTTGAAGAACCTGATGTTGGTAATACATGGTTAGTTCCAGCTAAATAGTCTCCAACTGCTTCTGTAGAATATTTTCCAAGAAAAATTGCTCCTGCATTAACAATTTTTTTAACCACGTTTTTATAATTTTTTATATTAAGCTCCAAGTGTTCAGGGGCAATTTTATTTACCACATCAATAATTTTTTGGTCTGACGTAATGTGAATTAAAGCACCATTTGTTAAAATACTATTTTTAGCAATAGTTACTCTTGGTAATTCTTTTAACTGTTTAATGATTTCATTATTAACTTTTTTAATAATTTTTTTATCTTTTGAAATTAAAATACATTGTGCAAGATTATCATGTTCTGCTTGGGCAATAAGATCACTTGCAACCCATTTGGGGTTAGAAAATTTATCACAAACAATAGTAATTTCTGAGGGTCCAGCAATCATGCCTTCAATGCCTACGTCACCAAAAACTTCTTTTTTAGCTGCTGCAACATATAAGTTTCCAGGTCCTACAATTTTATCAACTTTTTTTATTTTTTTTGTTCCATATGCTAATCCTGCAATTGCAGAAGGGCCACCTATTGAATAAATTTCTTTAATTTTACATTTTTTAGCGGCATACAAAACAGCTGAATTTTGTTTCCCTTTATAGCCTGGGTTGATCATTACTATTCTTTTAATGCCAGCAACGAGTGCTGGTATAGCATTCATTAAAACACTAGATGGGTATGAAACTGTAGAACCAGGGACGTATATTGCAACAGATTCTATTGGAATATATTTATACTCTAATTTATTTTTTAGTTTATCTGTGAATGAAATGTTCTTAAATTTTTGTAATGAATGAAACTTATAAATTCTATTGTAGGCAAGGTCAATTGCCTTTTTTACTTTTTTATCTAGAGAGGTTATGGATTTTCTAATTTGTTTTGGACTTGGAACAATAATATTGTTTTTGTTAAATTTTCTTTCATATTTTAAAATAGCTTTATCACTATTTTTTTTTACATCTTTAATAATTTTAGATACTAAAACTGATTTAAGTTGAATTTTACTTTTTCGTTGTGACAACAGTTTATCTAAAGTTATATCAAAGTTTTTTAATTTACTATCTAGTATTTTAATCATCTAATCAATTTCGTTTTGATCTTCTAGAGTTACTTCAATTATTTCTGTTGATAAAGTTATATATGCATTATTAGTAAAAATTAAACTTATCTCATAATTTTCACTATTTTTTAAAAAATTTATAGTCACAAGTTTAAGCGTTAACTCTGTTTCTTGTTGTTTTATGTTTTTAGATTTAACACAATCTACAAATTCAAATTTACAAATACTATTAACTTTTTTTTCTTTAATTTCTGTCTCTATCTTAAATCTTTTTAAAGAAAACAAAAAAACCTTACTCTTTTGAAGGTATTTAATATCTGAAATTTTTACCTCAGCTCCGGCACAATAAGCTGAGATCATCTGTAATCCCTCATTATCAGTTGCTATAATTCTTGCTAAATATTTTTTATTCATTAATTAATTCTTTTAATTTTAGCTCCAATTTTTCTCAATTTTTTTTCTATATCTTCGTAGCCTCTATCAAGATGGTAAATTCTACTAATTTTAGATTTTCCTTTCGCACACATAGCTGCTAGAATTAAAGACACAGAAGCTCTTAAATCAGTTGCCATCAATTCGGCGCTCTGGAAATTTGTATTACCTTCTATAATTGCTTTATTACCCTTAATTTCAATTTTAGCATTCATTCTTTTTAGCTCTGCAACATGCATGAACCTATTTTCAAAAATTTCTTCTCTAATTATAGATTTCTTATTAGCCTTACAAAGTAATACCATCATTTGGGCCTGAAGATCTGTAGCAAAACCAGGAAAAGGAGATGTTTTTAAATTAATACTTTTAATTTTTTTACTTCCCTTTATTTCAATTTCATCATTTCTTATCTTAATTTTTGCTCCAATTTTTTTTAGAATATCAATCTCTGTTTTAATTATGTCTGGTTTTACTTTGGTAATTTTTAAATGTCCTTCATTCATTGCTGCTGCTATAAGCATAGTGCCTGCTTCAATTCTATCAAACATAACTTTGTATGTTGTTTCTTTAAATTTTTTAACACCAATAATTTTAATTTTTCTCTTACCTATCCAAGTAATTCTGCATCCCATCTTATTCAAAAAAATTACTAAATCCTTAATTTCTGGTTCAATTGCACAATTTGATAAAATAGTTTGACCTTTAGCTAGGCTTGCTGCAACAATAATATTCTCTGTTGCACCAACTGAAATTTTTGGAAATTTTATTTTTGCTCCTATAAGACCATTAGGTGCTTTTGCATAAACATACCCTTTAACAATCTTATACTTTACACCTAATCTTAATAGTGCTTTTAAATGAATATCAATTGGTCTTAACCCCAAATTACACCCTCCAGGCATACTACATTTTGCTTTTTGAAATCTAGCTAATAAAGGACCAAGAACCAAAATAGATCCACGCATTGTTTTAACCAAGTCATATGGTGCAATAGTTTTTGAAATTTTAGAGTTATCTATTTCAACTATACTTTTATTTTTATTAATTTTAATTTTCGATCCTAAGAAACTTAATAATGATAGCATCGTTTTTATATCGTTTACTCTTGGTAAATTTGTTAAAGATATTTTTTGGTTTGATAATAAAGTTGCTGCTAAAATAGGTAATGATGCATTCTTAGAGCCTGATATTTTAATTTGCCCTTTAAGCTTGGTTGCTCCAAGGACTACCAACTTTTTCATGATTACACTTTAGGTAAAGTTACAGTCGTCTGATACATATACTTTCCATTGCGATCCGCATATGAAGTCTCTGGTGCCTGATCTCCTTTTAGAAATAAAAATTGAGCAACACCTTCATTTGCATATATTTTAGCTGGGAGTGGTGTTGTATTGCTAAATTCTAATGTAACCGTTCCATTAAACTCACTTTCAATTGGAGTAACGTTTACTATAATTCCTGTTCTTGCATATGTACTTTTTCCAACAACTATACACATTATGTTTCTTGGTATTTTAAAAACTTCTATGGTAGTTCCTAAAGCAAAAGAGTTTGGTGGAACAATAATAAAATCTGAACTTTTTTTTGTAACAAAATTCTCAGAGGTAAATTTTTTTGGGTCAACTACTGAAGAGTTTACATTATGGAATATTTTAAATTCTTCTCCCACTCTTGCATCATATCCAAACGAACTTAAACCATAAGAAATTTTACCATCTCTTATTTGCTTATCTACAAATGGAGAAATCATATCTTCTTCAAGCACAAGTTTTTTTATCGACTTATCAGAAAGCACTGCCATTATTTATTTTTTTTCTTAATTTTTTTTTGAAAAATTTTTCTTTTTTTTAAATTCTTCTTAAGTGCTAAGCCTAGCTTGTCGTTTTTTTCTTTATTTTTCATTTTTTGTCTGGGTTAGTTAAGAAATCTAAAGTAATTGGTTTTGAAGTATCCAAAGTTTTTTCTATTTCAATTTTTTTTTTTTGGCCCTCTTTAGCTTCACGCTTGGCTCTTTTTTCAGCAAGCTTTTTTTCTCTCTTGGCTTGCTTCTCCATAAGTTTGTTACCCTTATTTGCCCCGTATGTGTAATGTATGCCCATAAAATTTCCTTACGTAGATATAAATCATAATATTAAAAAAATTAAGTCAATTTTGTGAAAAAAATGATTTATTATATAAATACTTCATAAACTGTGAATTATGCCCCTATAGTTAAATGGTATAACACATCCATGGTAAGGATGTATTTCAAGTTCGATTCTTGATGGGGGCACCAATTAAAAATGATCGTACAATCACTTAAAATGGAAGTTGTTTAAAATATGATATATAAATTTAAATATTTTTCGTTTAAGTATAATTAATAATTAAATGACCAACCTATCAATAATTTTAAGTACATATAATGAAGAAGAAAACATAAGTGAAACCTTAAAAAAAATTGTTAATAACGAGTTAGTTAATGAAATTATTATAATAGATGATAATTCATCAGATAATACAGTTAGCATAATTAAAACATTTAATAATAATAAAATAAAATTATTTGTTAGAAAAAAAACAAAAGGCTTTGCAAGCGCTTTTGTTTTTGGTTTATTTGTTTCAAATGGTGACTATATTTTAAGATTTGATGTTGATATGCACTCTCAAATATCTTTTTTTTTAGAAAGCTTTAAAAAATATAATAACAAAGAATGTGTAATTTTTTCAAGATATGTAGAAAATGGCAATGATTTAAGAGGAAACTACAGAAAAATATCTAGCTTAATTTTAAATAAAACTTGTCAATATTTACTTTCTGGCAAAATTAAAGATTACACCAGCTGTATAATGTTTTTTAAAAGAGATATTTTAAAAGATGTCATTCCTAAAAATACTTCTTACGCAAACTTTATAATAGAATTTGTTTTTGATTTAATTTTAAAAGACAAAGACTACTTAGAAGTTGGATATACACAAACAAGAAATACGGAAATGAATAGCAAATCAGCACCTAATATTTTAAATTTTTTTAAAAATGGATTTTTTTATTTAATATCAATTTTTAGGTGTATATTATTAAAAACTAAAATTTAAACTATGTATTTTAAAAATGAAAATATTACCATTGATAAAGAAGTCGTGGCTAAAATATTTAGATATAAAAAAAAAAAATTTAAAGGAATTAAATTTTTTACTTCTAATAATCTTAATATGCAAGTTGGTTTAATGGTGCATAATAAAAACCATATAATTAAGCCACATATTCACTTAAACAGAAAAAAAACTATAAAACATATGTCTGAATTTTTAATTATTTTTTCAGGAAAATTAAAAGTTTTTTTTTATAATAAGAAAAAAAATAGAAAAAAAAGTGTCATATTGAATAAAAAAGATATGATACTTTTACTTTCTGGTGGACATGGATTTAAGGCTATAAAAAAAGTTGAAATGTTGGAAATTAAACAAGGCCCATTTAATGGAGACAAGGATAAATTAAGATTAAAAACACTTTGAAAAAAACTATTCCTGTAAATACTCCGCTAATTACAAAAGCTGATGCAAGAGCAGTTTATAAAGCAGTAAAAAGTGGATGGATCTCCTCAGAAGGTGCAAATATTAAAAAGTTTGAAAAAAATTTTGCAACATTTATTGGTCACAAATATTCTGCTGCTGTTTCAAGTGGTACTGCAGCTCTAGATATCGCAATTAAAGTTTTAAACCTTAAAAAAGGTGATGAAATAATTATTCCAAATTTTACAATTATTTCAAATGCATTGGCTGTAATAAAGCTCAATCTTAATATAAAATTTGTTGATTGTGATATTGACAATTGGAATATGAATCTTTTAAAAGTTGAAAAAGCCATAACCAAAAAAACAAAAGCAATCATAGCAACTCATATTTATAATTTTCCACTACGAATAGATTTATTAAGTAAAATTTGTAAAAAAAAAAAAATTTTCCTCATAGAAGATGCCGCAGAAGTTTTTGGACAGAAAATTTATGAAAAAAAATGTGGAAGTTTTGGAGATATTAGTACATTTAGTTTTTATGCTAATAAACAAATTACTACGGGTGAAGGAGGAATGTTAACTACAAACAATAAAACCTTCTATGAAAAAATGACAAGCTTAAGAAATTTATCTTTTGGTAAAGAAGATAGATTTAATCATGAAGATATTGGCTGGAATTATCGTATGACAAATATCCAAGCTAGTCTTGGTCTAGAACAGTTATCTAGAATTAAAAAAATTGTAAAGAAAAGACATTCTACAGGTCTTCGCTATTACAATAAATTCAAAAATAATAAAAATATATTTATACCGAAACCAAATAACAGTTATGCCAAAAATATTTATTGGGTAATTGGAATTTTGATAATAAATAAAAAGTTAAATCTAGATGCAAAAAATGTTATGATAAAACTTAAAAAATTAGGTATTGGAACAAGACCTTTTTTTTGGCCTATGCACAAACAAAAAATATTCCAAAAACTTAAATTCTACAAATCTAATAAATTTCCAAATTCAGAATATATTTCAAAATATGGATTTTATTTACCCTCAAGTCTTACTCTACAAAACAATCAGGTTGATTATATCTGCAAAGCAGTAAATAATATTTTAAAATAATTTAATTTTTTAAGATTTTAAATATTTTATATGGAATTCTGTAGCCTGGAAATGACGCAACATCACCAGTTATAACCGTCTTCGGATTCCAGCTAAAGGCAAATATTATAAACATAAAAGATATAAGAGCTTTTTTCCTTACAACTCTATTCCATATTTTATTTTTTATATTTAGATTATTTGAGATTATAGAATTTTTTAACAAATAAAAATATAATAGAATTGAAAATGTATAAGTAATGTTTATCCATCTTCCCCAATCATAACCATAGGCAAAAAGTAATAACGATGGTGAATAAAGAGATAAAAACAACATATTTAATCTAAAATTTTTTGTAATAAAATTATTTTTTTTTATAAAATTATTTTTTAAAATTAAAATATTGAGCGGCATAAAACCAAGAATAAATATTATAATATATCTTAAATAATGTTCAAAATTAGCATTTTGGTGTATCCACGAAAAAGTGTCAAAATATATAGTGCTACTAACGAGCATGTTTGCTGACATATAACATTTTTCTCCAAATTCAATTATTAGAAAATTACACATTAATTCATGCCCACTATTACTTAGCGGTGTAATAAAAACATAAATAAAAGTAAGCAGAGAGGGGGAGAAAATAATAAATAATTTATTAAATGTATCTTTAAAATTATTTAAATTATTTTTAATAATCAAAATAACTGAAAAAAAAGGCATATAAAGTACAACCTGTTCCCAAAGTAGAATAACTATAGGCAATACGAAGAAAATTTGAGTATTAATAATTTTGCTTGGGTATTTTTTTTCACTGAAAAAAATTACAGTTATAAAGAAAAGAAACAAAATAATTTCTTTTCTTCCCAGAACCTCAATTTCTGCAACAGGGTAAAGTAAAAAAATTGGCGCATACAATGCAAAAAATTGTAAAATATTTAATTTCATGTTTTTAAAATAAAGATAAATTAAAGCTAGATAAGAAACATGAAGAATAGTTTGAACTAGAAAAATAGATTTTCTTAAAGACAAATCTAATAAATTTGCTAATATAATTACAACTTCTCCACCTAGTCCTCTACGTGTAAAACCACCATTAAAATTTATCAACCACTCGGATATAGATGAATCATTTCCAACGGGGTGTTTTATATATAAAAAAAAAATTACAGAAACAGTTAGTAAAATAACAAAAATAAAAAAATTTTTTTTTAAGCTTATATTATTCATTTAAATTTATTTTTTAATATAAACGATACAACTAAAAAACAAAAAAAACCTATTAAAGGAAAATATATTTCTGGTAAAATAATTAATGAAAATAAAGATGGAAATTTATTAAAACTATATATTGCTTTACTAAAGCCACTACCTAAACTAGCTAATATAAATATAGATGGTAAAAGTCCAATAAATGTTCCTAAAAAATAATTTTTTACATTAATATTAAATATAACTGGCAATAAATTTGCCAAAAAAAAAGGGACCATCCCAACAATTCTAAATAGAATCATTACAAAAAGTTGTTTTTTTTTGAACATTTGATGTAATTTTTTAAACTTTTTGTATAAATTTTCTTTTAAAAAATTATATAAAAAGTATTTCCCCAATAAATATAGGCATAGCGCACCAACTGACAAAGATAATGTGATTATTATGGTGCCAATCCATTTACCAAAAATAAATCCACCTATTAGTGCTATTGGACTTCCAACTCCAAGAAGAAATACCCACAAAACAGTAAATATAAAAAAAATTGAAATTAATAAAATTAAATTATTTTCTTTTAATAAATTAAGTTGATCTTTGTTGTGCTGAATAACTTTAATACTGCTAATGTCTTCAAAACTAAAGTTTTGAAATAAAAAATACAAGAAAGCACCTAAAATAACTAAGTATATAAGACCTATAAAGATTTTAATTTTTTTTGCTTTTTTCATAATTCTTTAAATCATTATAAATTCTTCTGTACTTATATATCTATATTTTCTATAAATACCGAAATTTTAATAAATCTTAACCCAATTATGAAAAGAACTTATTCACCGTCTAATGTCAAAAGAGCCAGAAAGCATGGTTTTAGATCAAAGATGAAAACTAAAGGTGGAAAAAAACTTTTAGCAAGAAGACGTGCAAAAGGAAGAAAGTCTTTAACAGTGTCTGTTTAATTAAATGAAAAGCAAAATTATTGCTCTTTCAAATAATGAAGATTTCAAAAATTTGCTTAAAGAAAAAAAAATCTCTAACAAATATTTAAATATTTTCTTTGGCAGGCTTCTAAACAAAAATAATAAAAAATTTAATATTAGTTTTGTGACGAAAAAAAAAATAGGTAATGCAACCCAAAGAAATAAAATTAAAAGAAGATTAAGAAGTATTATGAATGAGGCAGTAAAGAAAATATCAATAAACTTTAATTATTCGTACCTTGTGATTGCTAAAGCAACTATACTAAATGATGAATATGCGATAATAAAGAATACTTTATTTCAGGATTTTAAAAGGATTAAATAGTGAAAATTATTTCAAGAATACTAATTAACATACTCAAGTTTTATAAAATGGTTATTAGTCCTTATGTAACTCCATCATGCAGATACCTTCCTACTTGCTCGGAGTATGCAATTGATTGCATTAAAGCTTATGGACCAATCAAAGGCATTGCAAAAAGTACTAAAAGAATCTTATCTTGTCACCCTATAAAATCATTGGGTGGCAGCGAAGGTTTTGACCCTGTAATTAAAAAATTAAAAGCTAAAAAATAATGGATAGCAAAAATGTAATAGCAGCAATATCATTGTCAGCAGCAGTTATCATACTATACTCTCTGTTTTTTCAACCAGACCCTGAATTATCAAAACAAAATTTAATTGAACAAAAAAAAATTCAAACAAATACTGATACTCCTACCTTAGACCAAACAGAAAACATTACTGAGATAACTAGAGATGAAGCACTAGCGCAAAATGAAAGAATTAAATTTGAAAATAATAATATTATTGGATCTATTTCTCTTAAAGGCGCAACAATAGATGATCTTACTTTTAAAGAGTATAATGTTAAATTAAATAGTAATGAAAAAGTTGTACTACTAAGTCCAAGAAATGTTGCTGATGGCTACTTAATAGAAAGTGGCTTTGTTAGTACCAATAAAAATATTGATATACCTGACGCCTCTACAGTTTGGAAAATTGATGGAAATAAAAAACTTACTAATAATAACC
>Ga0209709_10005091_pt1 | contig 10432 bp, 10 predicted proteins | sample ArcticOcean_MG_C_2_FD_187435 | JGI IMG/M metagenome (GOLD analysis project Ga0209709, IMG submission 187435) | Marine microbial communities from western Arctic Ocean - ArcticOcean_MG_CB4_136 (SPAdes) (version 2) | ecosystem: Environmental > Aquatic > Marine > Oceanic | place: Arctic Ocean...
CGATGTCTACACGTTGAAGAAAATGAAATTTCATCTTTGCGATCGTACGATATAAATATCTTTCGTTTTATTGAACGTTCCCTCTAATTGGTCGCGCAATCTGTCGCCGTACGGATGCGTATCCAAACACGTTGAAGAAAATGAAATTTCATCTTTGCGATCGTACGATGTAAATATCTTTCGTTTTATTGAACGTTCCCTCTAATTGGTCGCGCAATCTGTCGCCGTACGGATGCGTATCCAAGTACACAATACGAGGGTCGACTTTCTTCTTGGCCATTTTCTTTTTCAGACTTTTTATTTTTTCGTTATTTCGCCGGGATACGAAAACAAGTACGTCTGCTGAACTCATATACGTGTCCAGTAAATCCTGCGGACTTTCATTTTCGTCAAAGTGCATCACCTCAGAGTATACGATTTCTTCCATATTCGGTTTAAAATCAATATCGATTTCCTCCGTATCCGAATCTTCGGTCGTATTATTCTCTGGCACTTTCTCTGATGCTTTCTCTGATGCTTTCTCTGGCACTTTCTCTGATGCTTTCTCTGACACTTTCTCTGGCACTTTCTCTGATGCTTTCTCTGACGCTTTCTCTGGCGCTTTCTCTGGCACACGGCTTTCTCCAGGTTCTTGCAGTAAATTCTCCAGCGTTTCCAGAATACCCCATAACATTTGCTTTATGGAAGGATAATTTAATATACCCAAACGCGTCTGTGATACAGAAATGGTAATGTGAGGAAATACGTATGATGAACTGTGTATCTTGGTTGATGTATGCACGACTTATAGTCCCGGTATTATTAGGTAATTTGTGTGAAGTATGGTTTTTGTACTCATTGTTTAATTTTCTCAATTTTCCGATTTCAACGCGACTGTTCGGAAAAAATAAAACTGTTCGCGGGATTATCACCTTTCCAATTGGTCATTGTATGAGTTTCATGTCATTAAGATATGCGCTGAATACGCTGATCACGGGATACCAGTGGGAACACGTGTGCATAAATGCGTCGGTAGATTCGCGCCATTGGATTCAATACTCTCTTGTGTGCGGTTTGGCGTGTAATTTAATAGAATTACCGAACTCGTACATGAAACGGAGACGAGGTATTCCGTCCGGGTTGGGCGCTTCTGGGTATCTAAGTCAAATCGTTCACACGATACTCGACCATTGTGACAGCGTATTCACAGAAAGTTTTGTCGCGTGGATGTACGGATTCCCGTGGAGTATCGTACGCAACATTATTATCATAGGACCACTTATTCATATCTGCCAATCCACTATTATCCGCCCCTTGTTATCACCCGCCCGATCACGACTCAAAGAATCTTGAATTTCGTTTCACGTTCTGTCCGCGGATATTATCCGATATTTCAGGAAACGGTGTGTCCTGTGCGCGTCTTGTATTTACGCGCTCGAGTTCAGTATTACGATTAAATTTACTGAAATCCTGGGACTCGATGTCGGAAAGATAGGATGATTGATTATACCTTTCCACTTTTCTGGCCTCCCATTCCTTGACCATTTCAGGAACAATCTTGTACAGAAACATATAGTTGAATACATGTATTGATTCTTCTTCCCCCCATCGTACCAAATGCTCCGAGGATTCAATGAAGTGTATCAATGTATTCGTTAAATTACCCTGGGGCTGTAACGAATGCCCTGTGGCTTTGTGAAAGTAGTGTTTCAATTGAGACTGTAAATAGGCAACGTTCTTTTCCGAACATACTAATTGTCTACGAGCTTGCATATGTTTTAATTCATATATTTATTTTTCATCCTTGCGCGGAAGATGTAGTCTGGAGTAGATGTAAATGCATCCGTTGTTACGCGCTAATTGGTAGAATTTATCTTCCGTCAACCGTACGAACGAACTCAAGGGATTGCCCTCGCCGCGCTCTTTCATTTTCATAAACGGAGCACCGATGGGGTCGTATTCATAGTAAGAGGCATTCGTATCGCCTTCGTTTTCATCGGGGTAATGAACAACTAAAGAAGAAGGGTTTGTGATGTAGTGAGCATTGTCTTGCTTATCGTGACGCGTATTCAACATCATGACGGACGCAAGACGGTACGCTTTATTCAACACTTCGAGGACAGGTTTCACATGCACAGGGTATGCATTGATCGCGTCGAATCCAGTGCGCTTGTAACTGAAACGGGACTGAGCAGCAAATTCGCTTTCTAGGAACGCGGCCGAGGGCTTTCGTCGATTCGCGTAGAATATAATACAGTCTCCGTGAACAAAGGATAGCTTTTGTTGTTTAGGAACCATAACGTGGTCCCCGTTTTCAGTTTTCTCAGAAAACCAGTTGGCTTTATTGAATGAGGTCATCATATCCACTCCGTGCGGTGTATTAGCTATCTGGTCGGCACTCACGCCGACATCTGGCAATTGAATCGTAACGTACCCTTTCATTTTGATATCGCGTAAAGTATAGGGTAAGGGAGGCGGAGGAGTTCCCATGGAATTTATATTTACCACACTCATTCCAAATAAACGAATACTGAACGCTTCTAGGAATTTACTGAGAACCCAGCCCTCGTCGGGGTTGTACATTTGATGCGGGTTTTCAATATGCGTAGAACGAGATTCCGTTATCATACTAAGTACGCTTTTATGGTGCTTATCGTAGATCCTCCCTTGTCTCGCCGCAAGGATGGAATGTCTAGTTTTCTCTTGAATCATGCACCGATGAAGAAGATCGGATAATAAATCGTCCTCGTTATCATCCAAACTCGAGTTGTAATATCGCGTGAGATCGGTGAGAAAATGTAAATCCGACTCGTACTGCGGCGCTTTGTTCTGTAATCGAGCACGTACAGCTTCCGCGAGACTGGAATTAATCACGCGATCTTCGATGAATTTTATCTTAGGTAAGAAAAAACAAGCAAGCATGGGATCCAGATGATATTCCCAAGTAGTGTTGGGCCCGTAGTTCATCGATACAAGATGAATGAATCCGGTGTAACTCAGTGATTGGGAACTAGCCACGTTGATGATTTCTTCGGATTCATTTGCCAATTTCACAATCTTACCCTTGATACCGCCGTCGTCCTTTGTTTTGGTTATGATACCTCCTTGAATGGGGATGTAATTGGGGTGAAGTTTTCCCAGGAAAGTTGACATTTTCGTACCGAACGCTTCCTTGGGGATATTCTTCGTAATACGGTTGAAAAAATCGGGGTAAAATTGAGTGAACAAACGAAACTCGTTATCCCGCAACTTATTCGACCGATACACTTTTTCAATCACATCTTTGCTCGAGTGATTGTTTCCGAACTTTTTGTACACAGATTTCGTGAAATCCAGTACCTTCTTAAGTTCGTGTTGATTAAGTCGTTTTTCAAACGGTCGTTTGTTTTCCTTGATTACTGGCGTATCTTTATTGGACATATCTTAATGATATATTTTTTTTCTGACCATTTCGTCTTAATAAGATGAGTCGTACTATGGATGTAATGGATACATGGCTTTGCGAATTAAAACCCGTGTGCACGGAGGAACTACTTGGGGATAATTCTAAACTACAGCGTATCGATCAATGGGTATCAGATACCAATAAACTACCCCTTCTGCTCATGGGGCCCACGGGTAGTTCGAAAACGACTTCGGTCGTAATACACCTTAAGAAGTACGGCTACACGCCAAATATAATTCACATGAGCGATTTTTCTACTACAAATGAACTAAATAATAGAGTTTTCGATCTGTTGTCGAACAGAGACGCGACCTCGTTCTTCTCGTCCGCCCCTTCTCCAATAAAAAATGCAGTTATTATAGACGATTTCGAATGCGCCTCGGTGTACCATAAATCGTTTTGTAAATTATTGATGAATTTCAGTACACAAAGTCCCATCGTGTTTATCACCAATACAAAACATCATAATTTAGTCGAATTCGTCAAAAGGAATAGCGTATTCGTCGAATTCGGTCAACTAGAGTATGACGATTTGTGGCAATGGTGTTTGAGTACGTGTCAGGTTAAGAATATCAGATTAAGTAATAAATTAATACAGAATATCATCGAAGCGTCGACTAGTGATATAAATCAACTAATACTCTGGATGTATCAAGTACACCAATTTCTTCTCCAAGGGAAGAAAACGGCGGCTATCCGTAGAATTATACTTTCCTGTCAGAGGAAACAAAAAAACGAAGGGCTTATAGAGGCAGTGAGAGATATCAATATGAACATGGTTCAAGCGTCAGACGCCGAAATAGTGTACGATATGGACCGTATTTTGCTTCCTAGAATGGTTCATGAGAATATATACAGAAACAGGAAAAATATACACAAAATCCACAAGGCCGCGCGATTGTTCAGCATGTACGACGTGTGTTACAATTATATCCATTCTCCTCCTCATTCGGAATCGCTGCACGATATTTGCGGAACCCTTTCTTGCTGGGGGGCGTCTCGGTGTTTGGATACGTCGAAAACGTACGAATTAACGCACGAAAACGTAAAGTTTCCTAAACTTATGACCATACGGTACCAGACATTTGTTAACTATAATAATTTACGAAATCTTCCGTATTGCATTTCCATCGCCCGTCGACATATGATTTACTGGGGGGACTTACTCAGAGGATACGTGTTGACAAATAATATAAACGATGTGGTCGAATTTGTGAAACATACTGGACTTAACCCTAAGCACATTGATAATATCCTGAAATTATCCTCCCTTCATTTGAAAAAAACCGTGCGGTACAGTAATCAAAAACAAATTCAACTTTGCAAAGAATTACTCGGTTAAAAAATGTATGCTGTACATTATAGAGATTATGGAGTGTTTAATACATATTTTAAAACCTTATTTTTTAAACGAAATCATGAACATCATGGACGACGTGACAGGCGAACACGAAGGGGAGTCTACGGTGAAAACGACAACTCGCTCTAAGCATAACAAAGAGGGGTTGGAGATTGTTTCCAAACATATTCGAGAAGATTGGAAGAATACGAGGGAGATAAGAAACAAGGCGTGCGATCGTCTCGAAGTGATGACGAAACATAAATGCAAGACATTGAATAAAATACTGAGAAACACCTTGGACGAGTTGTCGAACGGGTTTGTATCCACTTTTGATACCCCTGTTATTCACATAGACGAATTCGCACTGGAAGTGTTTCATAATCTTAGCTTTTTTTTAGCAGACGACGTGTCGAAAAAGGAATGGTTTCACACGATTATCCCAGAATGCATCGAGTCTGTGGTGTACAAAAACGTACCGTGGGATAGAATTTACGAGAAAGGAAAACAGTCTGAGAAGTATTTAAGCAGTTCGTCTAGAGAAAAGTATATGCCCGCGGAAAAGAAAAAAAGCGAAAAGGGAGCGGAAGGTGTAAAGGAAATTAAAACAGGAGGGGGGAAGGAGTCCTTTGTGTTCAGCGTGAAAGGTTCGGAATCTGCTTCGAAGTGGGCAAACACTACAAAACCAGACTTCGCGTTGAAGAAACTTTCCAATCGAACCAATCACTCGTCCAGTCACACCGATGTATCGAAAATCAGCGGAGCGACAAGTCGGTCTGGTGGTACTGGTACGGGTACCACGCAAAGCAGCGCGCCGAGTAGTACGATGGTATTGAACGCGTGAAATGGTATAAAAGAAATAGAGGTTCTTTTGTAGAAGACAATGCCTACAACGAGTTCTGTTAAATTTAATATTAGAAAGTTTGATCTATCGAAGATGTCGAGTGATGCTGTTATTGTTATGCTGGCAAAACGTAGATCCGGGAAAAGTTATCTGTGCAGAGATATCCTGTACAATCAAAGAAAAATACCAGACGGAGTGGTGATATCTCCCACAGAAAAAGCGAGTCCGTATTATCGCAACTTTATACCCGAAATATTCATCTATGACGACTACAGTCCTGAAATAGTAGCGAAATTGTTAAAAAGACAGGAGAAAAGAATCCAGAAGAGAAGGTCGGACGACAATCGGACATTTTTAGTAATGGACGACTGTTTGTACGATAATAAATGGGTCAAGGATGTACCGATTCGGAATATATTCATGAACGGCAGGCATTACAAAGTGATGTACTTGTTACTTATGCAATACCCTCTGGGTATTACGCCAGCGCTTCGGAGTAACATAGATTACGTGTTTCTACTAAAAGAACCGAATTTAAGTAATAGAAAAAGGTTGTATGAACACTACGCTGGAGTGTTTCCGACGTTTGATATGTTTTCTGAAACCTTGGACAAGCTGACCGAGGATTATTCTTGTATGGTGATTGATAACACAAGTCGGATGGGGAAAATTGAAGATAGCGTGTTCTGGTACAAGGCGCAGGAAAGAAAGGATTTCAGGGTAGGGGGGGAGTCGTACTGGAAGTATCATGACACAAAATTCGATAAGAATTATAAGAAGAGACAACTGGGCGTGGGGATAAAGAAGAAGTTTATTATAAAAATGGAGAACTAATACTCGGGAGATCCGCGAATCGTACCTTTGTACGCACCTCGGTCGGTATGTGCCTCGGTATTACTTTTTTCTTTCTCCTCGTAATCAACGAAATCTACGTTACTATCACTGTACCCCTCGAGCAATGTATCATTACTTTTCTCGATGTATTCGGACATGGATTCGTTTGTAATAATCGTTACGTGTTTTTCTACATCAGTCGCGTTACTCGGATCTCTAGGATTTAATTTACTTTGTTCCCCCGAATCCATGTACGATAGACGCGAAGTTAGTGGCGGATTTAGAATAGCCGACCCCTTCTTTTGAAGCGGACCAACCTTTGCAACCATATGGGTTTCCGTGCTCGGTATTTCACTCGATATCATCTTGGGCTCGTTATGAATCGCCTTGACCACTTCGTTAATGGCCTTGGCGGTAATGGCCTTGACAGTGTTTTCTGAATTATCCGGACACTTGCACGAAATTTCGATTGTATTCCCGGGATGCTCCCTCGATCGAGCTTCGTCTACGTTTTTCTGCGTAATGTAGATAAAAATAATCAAAGTAAGCCACGTAGCTAGAATACCAGACGTTAGCACAAGATTCAGGTGCGTCATTTACATTAGCACACACATTTTTTTTACAAGACGTTTCTAGATTCGACTATTTCCCTCACTCTGGCTAATGTAAGTTTACTTACCGACTGTTTTTCAATCGGAATCGTAAGCACCCTGCCGTCGGACAATGGATACTTTAACACAAGATCGCGCTTATAATTCACCCTGATGATCTGAATCCCACTTTTCCACGATTTAGCCACAACCTCCTCCCTCTCGCTATCAGGGGCGTACTTATCATCCTGCCATTTCCGCGCCTTTTCGAAAAAAGGAACAAACCAATCCGAAGCATCGTCCGTAATACACTTCATCAGACTCAGCACTGGTTTCTTTACGTGGTCGATATAAGCATAGTAATCAATATCGAATTTACCCCCTTCGCCCTCACTGCTATTCGACGATTTTATCATACTCGGGTGTTCAATTCGGTCGCCCTGTTTCAACGACTTATGTTGTTTCACCGAACCCATGATCACAAACATATACGCCAAACGATCGTTTACCTGGGGAGTATTTGGATCTCCACGTGCACGCATGCGCTGAGCAAGGACATTGTGCGCGATTCTGTCCGGGAATTTATAATTAGAATTTAACGTTTTCGTGATTGTCATCATTCTTTTTTCAATATTATTCGATAACAACCGTTCCATGACACCAGAGAAGAAGGATTTGGCCTCTCGGATTGCCATGTCGTGATCCCCGTAAGCACCCGAACCGTCTAGTAGAATATCAAGTAATCCAGTGTAAATAAATTTCGTCAAAGGAGCGTTATCCCGTCGTTTTGTCACAATGCCCATGGATTTGCGGACGTATTTTTCAGGATCGTGTTCGTATAAATTACCGACATACCGTTTCCGCGAGAATAAAATAAACGGAGTGAGTACCTTTTCGTACTCTAAATTCATCGGACTTTTCAATGATTTGGAAATCTCCTCTCCCAGCCACACACCTTTATCAATGCAGTATCGGATTCTATCTTTTTTCGACATGATATCGCCGGGAACGGGGAATGTGATAAAAATAGAATCCGTATCACCGTACACAATCTTCGTACCCTTGATTAGTTTCTTCGCATCCTCCGCGGAATTCATCAACGATTCCCGACCCTTTGATGTCACTGCAGCCGCGGATTCGGGAGAGTACACTGCGCTGATATCCGCGCCCAGAGCTCCGTAAATAGAATTCGCACTCACCTTATAGGCCAACTGAAGAGAGTTAAGCATCTTCTTTCGAAACGGGTCAGTTTCCGTTTTAATTAACACCCTCGTATCTTTTCTAGCTTTCAAGAGTTTTTGTAACGTACGCGGTAACACTCCCAACTCGTGTTCGTTATTAGTGGCAAAAACCGAGGTATGTTCAATCAACGTTTCGGGATTCCTGTACTTGATTTCATTGTACGTGTAATTAGGTAGATCCATATATTTTTTATCCATGACAAGTGTATCTGGGCTTATGTTTTCGCTTATCATAACGCTAGGGTACAGACTGTTGAAATCAAGTACCGTGACCTCGTCGATGTGTAATCCCACAATTGGATCAATAACCTTCGCACCTTCGTAGGGTACTTTTTCCCGATCTCCTCGGAAAATATCTTTCATAATCAGTCCCGATTTAAGACACTCCTGTGCTACTTGACTTTGCGTCTTGATACTTTGACCTCGAACAAACAAGTACGACAACGGGACACACGATACATTCGCCATCCCGATGTTAGACGTCAGTATATCCAATTTATGCACGAGATGATTACACAATTCGCAATCCCGGACACAGTACGTCGCGATTTCCGCCCTGTCTTCGGCCGTTTTCTCAAACTTCTCAAAGATTTCGCGCGGACTCAGATCGAGCTTGTTCATGTCGTCATTGAGGAATAACTGCGACACGGATTTCAAACTGTAACTTTCCAATTTATGTTCGCGCTGAATCGCCCTGTACGTATCGATCTGAACTCTTCCCTCTAGATTGATTAATCCGTACGTATTATCCCCGTAAGCTGAACTTTTCATGGATATTTCCCTGAAACTGGGTTTTCTTCCTAAAATACGATTCGCGGTCGAAAAATACGACGTCGCGCCAAGCATTTCAGCTCTGTCCCATAAATATTTATTATCAAACCCGAATATATTATGACCCACCAAGACGTCGGGGTCGGTTTTTTTCAATTTCATACAGTACCCCTTGATCAATTCCTTTTCAGTCCCGTACGACTGTACGATACAATCTTCGGGGTATACCTTGGAAACACTGCCCAGAACTCCAATCCATCTCTCATGAATACAAGCCTTGTCGTCCGTGGGTTTGTAATCTGGATGATTGTACCAATGCAATGTTAATCCGATCTGAATCACCTTGTCCGTTTCCTTTAACGCGTCGGGGAAACTTCGCTTGTCTCCGCTGAAACACTCGATATCGAACGATCCCACCAGTAAAGGAGCTTGCGAAGAATCTTCAGTTGCTGTTCCTCGGACGTTTTTCCACGAACATTCAATATCGATATCCGTCGTAGCCAACGCCTCCTCGCTGTCGGAATAACTGGCTATTTTAATCCACCCACAGGGTTTTATTTTCCGCAAATGAAAGAAACGCAATAGGGGTTCTAACTTTGCCTCACACGTTATTAGACGCGTGGGTTTGCCGCGATACGGCACGGGTGAACTGAGTAGTCTGCATATCTTCCTCATGGACCATGAAGAATTGTACACGATCTTCAGGTACTGAATACGTTTTCCGCCCGTGAATTCGTTAAACGGTACTCCTGTCACGGTACTCATTTTCACGATCTTGCAATACTCTCTTGCACATATTTGTCTCATAAAGGACATTAAATTTCCCGATCCAATTTTAATAGGAATTTGGATGTAATGATACGGCTGAAATCCGGTTATTTTCACATGCACGGATTGGGCTTTTATTGTCCTTCCGTACCCGTGAATCACGAATTTCCCGTTCTGATCTCTTGAGGACCAAGTTATAGATTGATATTTTAACATTGTATATACTTCTACACAGTTCACTCGAATTATAGTTGAATCAAAATAATCTCACGCGTAAAGTAAAATAATCTCACGCGTAAAGTAGACCTTATGAATTTAGAAAAAACCGAACTATTTGTTCTCCCAGTGGTATGTCTTCTCGTACTATACAACTTCCCTGAACAAAAGGAACGACAAAAAGAAAAAATACGATCCTCGGTTGTATTCCTGTGGATCGTATTCGCCTTTATGTTATTCCGCGTCGTGCCCGCGTCAGTCCCGTTTGTACTGCCATTGATGTACGTATTATACATTAAGGGAATCGTGCATTAATTTAAAAACCCTACATGGTTACGATGTCTGACGTGAATGTCCGCAACCCTACATGGTTACGATGTCTGACGTGAATGCCCGCAACCCTAC
>Ga0209709_10005092_pt1 | contig 10431 bp, 9 predicted proteins | sample ArcticOcean_MG_C_2_FD_187435 | JGI IMG/M metagenome (GOLD analysis project Ga0209709, IMG submission 187435) | Marine microbial communities from western Arctic Ocean - ArcticOcean_MG_CB4_136 (SPAdes) (version 2) | ecosystem: Environmental > Aquatic > Marine > Oceanic | place: Arctic Ocean...
CAGGACGCGCACAACGCTTTTACAATCGTGAGAACGTCGCATGGGCGAATTATGACACAGATGATTTTTTTATTTATAAATCACATGAATTTAAACCAGAACTTGCGAATAGGTGTGAAAATACTCTTATTTTTACCTCAAGTAGATATATAGACAAAATAGCACTGTCTAAATTAAACGCAGGGTGGTTGTCCGACCCTTTGGTGGCAATCGAAGGGACACGTGAAGACATGGCAACCTTTCATAAATGGAAGGCACAAGGTGCCATTGTTTACAATTATGATACAGCTATAATCAATAAAACAAAAACCTTGTTATCTCTCGAACAAAACATAGCGAAAAAATTTGGGATCTTGACGCAACCAAACAATATAGATTTAATGAAAATGTTGCATCAAGAAGCAAATCCACAAATACGCGGCTCTTCCGAATGGGAATTAAGCAATATTACCTACGATGTTATGGTGGGAAAATTATTATTCGGATCGAACCATTTATATTCTCCAAATTATACGTCAAACATTCATAAAATGTTAGATTGGGTGGACAATGTCCAGATTGATTCACTTTTGCCAGTACCCAACGAACAGAAGCCTATGATCATAGATTTCGTAGGTAAAGACCAGAATTACACCGAAATTAGTTTAAATAAGCCTCGAATAATATGGTTAGTCAATGAAATTGTAATACCGATCAGTGAATTGGCCAAACAGTTCCAATTATTGGACGAAACTTTACGTCCGGGCGATTTTGTGTTGTTTGAAAAAATGATTCATAAAACAAATTTCTCAGGTTCGAAAGATGAATTAATATTAAGGGTGAGTGCACACTATAACAAAAATAATTAAAAATAACTATGAAAATGTTTTTTTGGTAACACATATAACCTATAAAAAGATTGAAAAATAATGAAAATGTTTCATTTATTTCATAATGTAAAAGAATATTTATTTCCCGAACAAGACTTTGCAATTATCGGAGTTTGGCGTTTTGGTGAGAGATCGAAATGGGTAAAATCCGGAAAAGGGTCATTTGGACAAGTCTTTAAGACAAAAGACAAAGAAACAGGTAAAAACGTGGCTATAAAATTAATAAATTGGCATGACTCATCACAAACACAACAAAATAGGATAATACAAGAAGTTGCAATTTTAAGATTGTTAAGCGAAAATGGAGGTCATGAAAACATTGCAAAAATTGTAAAGGCTTTTAAATATTCCACAAATATTACGGATGTATTTATAGCTATGGAATATTGTAGCGGCGGTGAATTACTTACATTTATTGAACGGCACTTGCAATCCAGATCGTTTATAAGGGAATCATTGGTTAAAAAGGTAATCAAGCAAATTTTGTCAGCACTTGTTTATTCTCATGCAAAAGGAATAGCCCACCTTGACATTAAACCCGAGAATGTATTGTTTACTGACGAATTTCCATCGATCAAACTCATTGATTGGGGCCTTTCGTCACGTTTTGAAGATTTTAAAAGTTGCCCAACAACATGTCCAAAAAAAGGAACTCCGAGTTATGCGGCCCCCGAAATATTTACCAAACATTACAATCAAAAAGCCGATTTATATTCAGTGGGCGCACTGATGTATGTTATGGTTATGTGCCAATTTGTAACAGAAAATCCACCAATGACCGAATATAAACTCAATCATCTGAAAATGCCACCGAAGGACGCTGTTCAACGGAAGCTATTGTTTTTTTAAAGAAATTACTGAACTTTGACCCTGACAAGAGGGGTTCTGCGTTAGAGGCTTTAGATGATGTATGGTTAAATCCCTAAAGGTAATCTAAATTGCTCTTTTTTTGCGGGATAATCATAAATAATTTGATACCTGTGTTCTCGTTTCGGATAATTAGGATTATACATACCGTACTTTGAGAATAATATTGGTTCCCGGTAGTGACGACCACTAAGGACATGTCCTTTATGCCGGTGTTTAGTTTTTATATATTTACATGCGTTTTCAAAATATATACCTTGGTTTTCAAGGGCACCTATAAATGAAAATTCAGCAGCCATACGATTCATCAAAAATTGTTTTTTTGTGGACAATTCGTAAAATCCATCGTCCGAAATATTTTGAATAGATTCTCGCCTAAAAATATACGAATCTATCGAAAGTAAACTTTTGGGCCAACAATTAAGACCCCGCTGGCATTTCTTACACATGGTTTCTTCGTTGCCAGTGGAAGATGACCAAGATATCACATAGGCTTTAGAAGTCGCAAGTTGTCTAGCAAAATATATTGTTTTATTAAACAATATGTCCGCATTTGATAACACGACAAATGTGGACGGTAGGCCAGATGCAAATTGTAACATTTCAAAATAAGAAGGCTGACTTAATATATGTTGACATTCAACCCGGATCATTTTTTTTAATTGACCACATCGATTTACTTGCCCATCTAATAATACATATACAGGCATTACGTGACTATTTAAATGTATAGTTTCTAAAATTTCTTCACGTCGTTGGTAGGGGAGATCAAAAGAAAATGAAATAGCCAGTGAAAACCCATCATACTCTAAGGAAGCATGTTTTAATTTTATTTCAGTAAAATACCAAAAATACAATGACAATAAAATAAACCACAATACATAAACATTCATTTTTTTTAAATTTACCCATTAAATCCCCATTTTATTCTAAAAAATGGGGATTTAAAATAGAACTACTGAGACATTTTTGCGATCAACGCCTGTTGTTTCTTTGCAAAGTCTGGCTTTCCCTGAATGACAGCACGGCATTCATCGTCATGCACCACCGGTTTGATTTCGAAATCACAATTACCGACCCAATTATAGGCCCAATTAAAAAGATCTTCTTCTGACTTTGAAAGACAGATTGCGACACCCGAACCAAGTCCGAGGTTATGCCAACGACCGAGGACTTGATTGCGCCCAGACTCTCTACGATTTGTTTCTTCTTGCATGTTGGCAAATATTTCTAATCCTTCCTCACGTTTTTCTGCATGAAACTTATACTTAATCCAGTACAGAGATTCGCCCTTAGAAGGAACGTTTCCAACAGAGGTATATGATACTTTATATTCCGGCTTTTTGTGATAGCGTGCCAAAATAAGTTTACGAACCTGGTTATCGTCGAGAACAGGCCAAACAACACAAGTAGCCATAGGAACCCAATTATAAAGCCAGTCGTTCAGGGCGCGAGCGTCGGGAGCACGACACACGCAACATCCAGTCGCTTCTCCAACAGTAGACCATCGGCCCAAGAGTTCAATATTTCCGCCAAGATCGCGCGCATCGTCTTCGGCAGTCATTCCGCAGTCATTCCGCCAAAATACGTCATACAATCGGTGCGAGCATGGTCAAGAATAGAGTATTCACAATAAAAGAGCGGCATTTTATATTTATTTTGCGACCATTTATACGTGGAATATTTTTTTTAAGAAAGGGAGTTGATCGCTGTATATTGAAATTTTTTTTGATGGGTGAACCCTCTGACGATAGCAATAATTACGAATAATCCAGATCCCCACCATGGCCAAAACTTTAAAATAACGCTTGTCATCAGATTTTCATGTTGAATGACAAATCCTTCAAATGTTTCAATTCTATTTGAAATCCAGTGGCCTCGTGTTTCAAAATATGTTTTGATATAATTCAATTCCGAAAGAAATGTATTTTTCGAATGTATGTCATATGCAAACGCCAGTACGTTATCAGTAATATCTTTAGATTTGCCAAATCCTCGCCATCTTTCAATGTCCATATCGAAATCCCCATTTTCATACTGATTTCTTCGACGTTCAATAGTTTCGAGTGCCACTCTAGTATTTTGTTTCGAGATATTTTTCATACCCCGAACCAAATCAATGAATGGTGAATATCGCCCCAATGATGTCCATAGTGATATTGTTTCATAATTATGGACATCAACAATGTCCCAAGATGGCTTTATAAATCTCCAAAATGAACGATCGTAATCCCAATGTGGCCCACTGAATAAATTATGTGAATTGGGATCTACATAAAAATACTGACTAGCATATGGCCAATCTCCATCCCTCATTAACATTTCAATCAGATATGTATTGGCAAACGATTGTAAATCGATACGACTATTGTCATTGACGTTTGAATGTAATATATTTACATATTTTTGAGTTTCTGAAATATATTCAGTCTGGCATGATTTAATTTCGGGCTTGTCATAAAAGTCACATTTTGGATATCTCATTTTTATATTTTTCTTAAAAATCGGACATTCTTTAGACTTGCCATTTTGTTTGTCCGTTGTATATTCGAACATGTAACCTACACGTTCAGAATCATAATCTTTATCGTTACAATCTTCAGCTTTGCCTTTTATTGGCCAAACAAGTGTTTTTTCTAGAAATCTGCGCTGAATGGCAGGAAATAATAAATATACTCCTTCATAAGTGTATTTGTTTCCAAAGCGAAACAAAACTTCAACCATAATCTTTTTCAAAATACCACCATGTAATCGAGAAGCAATGTCGTCTCGAAGAAGAGTAGGTTCCCTAAATCCTCCGTTTAATACATAGTCTTCATATTTTTCCCCAAAATCAAACATTTCAACTTTATCATCGTCGCAGGTTTCTACAGACGTACATGCTGTGTCTTTTTCCTTGGGTTCCCAGAATTCAAAGGCTAAATTTAATTTTGGACGGACGTCGCCTTTTAATTCAATACCTATGGTACTTGTTTTCCACTGGTTGTTAGACCCCCATGTTAATGTTGCAAACTTCTTGTCAGAACGATCAATAGAATCTGCTGATCCAATATCAGTAAGATCAATGATCAACAGATTTTTAGATGTTCCAAACCCATATTCTGATATATTTTTTGAAACAGATACTGTTCCTGCATTTGATATATTTGGCATATGAAACACGAGACACAAATATACTATAGATGTAATTATAAATGTAACAATTGATAAAAAACTATACGCACCAATCATCATATCGCAAGTAAGAGATAATATTTATACACTCTTTTTCTAAATATTTAGAGGATGTCAATCATTCTCTAAATATTTTCTCTAAATATTTTTATCACAATACATTCTCTAAATATTTAACAAAATTACAATGAACACCACTCAAAACTCTACAAAACGCAACTTCCAGGGTTTACCATACGTGTCAAACGACCCCAATTTGCCAAACAACGCCAAGCGCAGACGTATAGTACAAGTCGGCGGCCAGGTTTATCGATTTGAAAAAAGAAAAAATCGGTTAAATATGGCATTGCAAAAAGCCCGAGATTTAATGGAACGCGGCATTACTGACCAAAGCGGTACGTTTATTCGCCGAAACCCGGCGAAATACACTTCAAATCAGTTGCTTGAGATCTCCGCACAATCTGATCTCATCAAGGCTGGGTTTAATCTCTTACGTGTTAAAACCAAACAAACATTTTATCCTAATCAAGAAGGATGTTCGGCCAAAATTTTAGCCAATATCCGCAACATTGAAAAAGTCTACACTCTTATTGTTGCAAAATGTCAATCTGGCAAGACAGGTACAATGGCCTGTCTTATAAGAGATATTGTTGCGGATTCAAATGTACAAATCCCATTGGAAAACATATTCATCTTTGCTTCGATTTCTGACAATGCATGGCTCGAACAAACGAAAAGAGATTTCCCGACATGTCTCCACAGTCAGATTTTTCATCGTGGCAATCTCGCCCATTTTGCTTCTGCCATCGTGGATGAATATGGAAAATTAAAGCGTAATATTCTTATCTGCATTGACGAGGCACACGCGGCCTCAAAAACTGACCAGACAGTTAGTAAATTATTTGCCAAATTTGGTCTGGATAACCCTGAAATCTTGTGTGAACATGATGTTAAAATCGTCGAATTTACGGCTACACCAAACGGCCTTGCTTATGATATTGCCAAATGGAATGATTCACATCTAAACCGTGCAGAATTGATTACCATGGCTCCGGGATATACCTATGTGGGGGCCAAACAGCTGAAATATCAGCAGCGAGTGCGTCAGTTTAGAGATTTGTTGTGCGCAAAATGGTCACGCCAACGAGAAGAATGGGACATTGACGCTGTAAAAGGCGCAGAAAATGCCGAAAATTTGATTGCGACCATTCAACTGAAATATACACAGCCAATGTACCACATTATTCGCGTACATACCAAGTCAGGGGCCGCCGATATTACTCGTTCTCATTTGCAATGTGCCGCCAATAAAGTAGGATGTTTGGTTGTGTTTAAAAATTTTAATTCGTTTACTAAAGACGACGTCTTTTTTGAGCCATCTGACATTGCAAAAAAACATCGCAACATTGATTTTTTGTTGACACAACCACCACAACAACACACCATTATTTTTGTCAAAGAGTTGCTCCGTTGTGCCAAAAATATCCGGCACAAAACATGGTTGGGTGTTTTATACGAACGGAAATCAAAATCGATTTCAGATTCTGTCATCGAGCAAGGTCTCCTGGGACGATGTGGGGGGTATAACGATAATGGAATGTCGATGATTTACACAAATCTGAAATCGATTGACAAATATGAACAAATGTGGGATTCTCAATTCAAAGATATTCATGTTCTTTGGAAAAGTTTGACGACTAAACAAACACGACGACGTCGCAATCGTCCACAAACCACATACTCGTCGGGTACCATCGCGTTGCCGGCGAATACAACAGCATATCGTCCCGATCCAAACGAAGGCTATAACGCTAAAGTATGTGATTCGTGGTCAGAACTGGTGGCTTTCTTTGATCAAAAGCAGCGAAGCGGGCTCCAAATTACTGGCAATGTACATTCCATTGGCCCTCGAGCAAGGTCGGTCTCCGTCAATGGATTCTACGAAGCTGCGCGTTTGATGAATCGCTCGGCGGGCCCAGAAATTATTTCCGTCCAAGATGCTGTGAACAGACGCGGTATGGGTATTTCTGAGTCCGGTTTTCGTGTATGGCCGGGGTATACGGATCGTACTGATCCAAACACGTTAAAGTGGGTGCTTTGCTGGAGATGTCAAACTCCTGCCAATTCTTTAGTCTCTAAAAATTAAACTATTTAAAGATATTTTTTTTTATATGAAATATTTACATGATTGTTACAATAACCTCCCAAATACAGTCTAAAAAAAAGCTGTGATTAAGAGGTCAGTCCAATCATTATAAGAAAAAGAGAAAAAGAGAAAAAGAGAATATTTATATAACATTCTAAATATTTAGAGAATGTCAACCATTCCTCAATTTTTACAAGAATATCTGTCAATACCACAAACGAAGACTGCTTTCGTGAAAATTATCCAAAAAATGCGTTTATTTCCAGATTGGGCGTCGTCCTATTGGTGTCTTTACATCATACGTCGTCCAGAAATGTCCCCTGTGGAATTAATCAAACGATCTCCTTTTAGCTCATTTTTTTTTAGACCCTGTTCAATGCCGGCCTTTATTTCGCCGCTTTACATGCGTATTTGGGGAGGTGTACACATGGCCCACCATATTTTTCACCAGGATTCGGACGCAATGATTGCTTTTATAACAAACTATGACATTACGCCCGAGTTTACCGATGTTCTCGAAAACACACAACCTTGTAAAGTTAACCAGGGTGAATGGAAGTGTGACGATTGTGGCCCTATGCCCGGATATACAAACGTTTGTTGTCTGTGCGAAAACCCATGTAAATCATGGCTACGACATGTTTTAAGCACAGAGATCCCTTTTGACGTAGTAGATTGAATTGGAATGCCCAAATATCTCCGTATCTGTGTAAATGGTATGGGCGTGGGCCTTGTAAAATTATGTCTAGTTATTTTGAAAACTTGACACATATAGCTTCTCAAAAAAGTGTTAAATACTATCTGTACATAAATAGAACATAAATAGAACATAAATAGAACATAAAAATATTTGATTATAAAAGACTCATTTATTTTAATAAATGTCACTCTTTTTTGTTCGACAAAGAACCAATCAATGTGGATTACATGCCATTCAGAATATGTTTAAAAGTGCCAAAATTAATAACGAGGATATGAGAAATGCAGTCGAAGTTATCCACGAAAAAACAGGTGATAACAAAATGAATCACGAATCTTTTGGCGGAGATTGGTCGGTGTCTGCCGTTGTGACGGCTATTAAGGCGCACGGGTATGACGTTGAGCGTGGTGTCATGTCAAAGGCGAATGGAAAGCGAGACTGGTCTGGTCAAGAACTGGAAACCCTATTAGAAGATGATAAATTTCAAGGTGTGATCATTCACCAACCTACGACTCGGCACTATACTTGCCTTCGACCCGAACTTATTAATGGTCAAAAACATTTTTTTTATGTGGATTCACAATCTGAAGGGCCCATTCGAATTTCCTCGCGATTAGCTATGCGGAGATGTTTGTCAGCTGCGTATGCTTGGGAACCTTACATAGTCAAAGGATCGACAATGGAATATGTAGCACCTACACCATTGGCAATGCCGGAGCAGATAGCAAGACAAAACAGATTTAACCCAACTGAAAATTTTATGCGGGAGTGGAGGTCGTTGCCAAGGACGGATTATTCTCAGTTCTTACAAGAAACCAAAACAGAAGCGCCAGAATTACGAGAATATGCAGAGGAGGTTGTTCCTGAACACCGGTCGGCATCTGTGGCGCGCGACAACACGGGCATGTAGGGTTCTCTTTTAGTTTCGACCATTTATTCCAACAAAATCTACACAATTGGTGATTACAGCTTAACGTAACAATAGTTTTTTGCTGACAATTATGCCAACAAACAGGACATTCATACATCAAATTAATTAATTTTTACTTATATACTATATCTTGTTGTACAATTATATTTATTAGCATTAATTTCAATATTTGGTCAAGTTCATTTTTGAAAATCAATGCACTTATATTACTCATAAATTCTCTTTTATTCATAGTCGAGATTAATATCATTCATAAAATGTCCGACGGAGAAGTTGTTGTGGCATTCATGACACATTCAGAAACAGTTCCAATGTCCAACGATTTTCAGGAATATTGGTCAGGTCTATGGAAACCTATCACACAAAAGTGTTTAAATGTGGCAAAACATCAATTTGTCATGCAAAAGGCGTTTGAACTGTTTAAAGCCAAGAAAACTCAGCATGAATGCAGTTCTGATGTTTCGAATTGGTCAGAACTTTTTATATGTGAGGAGGAAGAACAAATATTGACAAGTTTATGCAAACATGTTAAACTAGAAGTAAGCGAATTCATGGATTTTGGTTTAAATCACCATCGAAATCGTTGTAAAAAATATTTTCTCAGCCTGACACAACATCTTTAACACATAAAAGAATACAATAAAACATGTAGACAAAATTAATAACCTTCTTTAATGGATTTATTAAAGAATTAAAACATTTTTTGCAAAACTAGATGTTCAAGTATATTTAGAGAAATGATCCCAAGGCTTTAGAGTATACTTTAGAGAAGACATTCGCGAAGTTATTTAGAGAATATGACACAAATCCAAAGTTATTTAACATCTAATTGTGCTTCTTTTTTTTCTAATCCTTTTTCTGACCCTCATCATTAATTAAAGAAAGTTCGTAGTTTAATTGCTCCTCGTCTTTGGGGTACACTTTCAGATATTTTTTTTTCAATGTTTTATTCATTTCACGCATGAAAATTCGAAGTTTCCATGGTAGAGAATTACGTAAGTAATTTTGTTCATCAGAGGTTGATTGTGGCAATTGTTCTAGCTCGTCTATTATACTAGCGTCTTTTTTTTCAAAACTTTCGCCAAAATCGATGATAAACACTTTTCCAACATCAGGCTTATTCTTCGACGCTGGTTGTTCCAATATCCATACATTCCCATAGTTTAAATCGCCATGGACAATACCTTTTTGATGCAAAGACAACATTTGATGTAATCCGTTAAACTTCCATCTTTGCATATATTTATTTTTTTTCAATATCTTATTGCGTGGATAGCGACCACTCACGTAGCTATGACGATACAATTTTCCAAATGAATGTATATTTGTCATAATCATGATTCCGAAATCCTGCGATTTGTGAAGTCTTAATGATTTCATTTTTCTTTCCAATTTGTCATACTCATGGGGATTCATGTTTGGTGCACACAAATCGCCCAACTGATCGGATATAAATACATTGATATTTTTGGATGCAAAAGCGGTGTAATATAATTTGACATCTGTCCCATCATAAGCTTTTTCCGTGATTTCAAACTCCTTTTTAACATTTTTGCTTCTAAATATTTTTAGAATTACTTGTGCTGTTTCACCCGAACCAAAACGAATTGTACTTTTAAAAATCGCACCTGTTGATGAAACAGCGCCCTTCATTGGCGAAGCGTGTGTTATAAAAAAAATATTATCGCCAGAATTGGGATCTTCTTTTGCAATTTTCGCCACGGTTTCATTGTCTGTTTCAGTT
>Ga0209709_10005095_pt1 | contig 10428 bp, 9 predicted proteins | sample ArcticOcean_MG_C_2_FD_187435 | JGI IMG/M metagenome (GOLD analysis project Ga0209709, IMG submission 187435) | Marine microbial communities from western Arctic Ocean - ArcticOcean_MG_CB4_136 (SPAdes) (version 2) | ecosystem: Environmental > Aquatic > Marine > Oceanic | place: Arctic Ocean...
CTTACTTGTTTTTAGTGATAGGAAAAATTTCAATCATCACATTAATACCAGTTATTGGAGTTATCATTATGATGTTCTTTGTCATCACTTTATCAAAGAGAGAAAATATGACAGAATTTAATAACTCTTTAGAGAATATTGAAAGTATAGATAAAATTAAATAGCTTTTATTATTGGTAGTGAATGAAAGTCAGCCGTATCTATCTTTGAAGAGTGATTTCTCCTCATATTCCACTTTTTATTAACCCCAGCACTAGCCAAGCTTAGTGTTGATCGGCCATACCTATAATTTGTGCTATCAATAGACCTCATTAAGCCTTTAATTTTTTCATCTTTCTCTGAAGAGAATAAATTTTTGCTTCCATCTGAACTAACTAAGCCAGTTAAGGTTATCCCTGCTTTTTGATATCTGTATCCATTAATAAAAATTTCATTTAATGCAATCAAAGCAGTTTTAACTATTTCAATACTGTTATTAGTAGCTATTGGAAAATCTATAGTTTTAGCATTTGAATAATAAACTCCTTTATTTTGAAAAGGACTTGTTCTAACAGAAACAGTTATTGATTTTGCAATTAAAGATTCTGATCTAATTTTTTCTGAAGCATTTAAACAATAACTTGCTACCGCTTCTTGAAGTTCTTGAAATTTTTCAACTCTAGTTCCAAATGATCTTGATACTACACAACTTTTTCTTTTTGAAGTTTTGGTTTCTAAAGGAATACAAGGAATACCTCTAAGTTCTAATGCAGTCCTAGAGCTTAAAACATTAGAGCTTTTTTTAATCCAAGTATTTGACATATTCTTTAATTGTTTAGCATTGTAAATTCCATTTTGCTGATAAAATTTTGTCATTTGTTTACCAACTCCCCACACATCATTGATATCTATTTTTTCTAACAGTGGATCAATATTTTCAATACCTATTAAGTTAGTTACACCAGACGGTTTTTTCTTTGCTATATGATTTGCAATCTTACTTAGTGTTTTTGTCTTAGCAATACCAATACTTGTTGGTATCCCTGTCCATTGTAAAATAATACTTCTAATTTCTTTTCCAACGCCTTCAACTTTATCATCAGGGTAATTACTTAAATCTAAAAAAGCCTCATCAATAGAATATATCTCTAAGGTTAGATTAAATCTTTTCAAAGTTCTCATTACTCTTCTAGATAAATCTCCATACAAAGAATAGTTTGAAGAAAAAACATAAACTTTATTTTTAAGTATTATATCTTTAGCTTTAAAATAAGGTTCACCCATCTTGATGCCAAGAGTTTTTGCTTCTGTTGATCTTGATATGATACAACCATCATTATTAGATAAAACAACAACAGGCTTATTTCTAATTTTGGGGTTAAACAATCTCTCACAAGAAACATAAAATGAATTACAATCTACCAGTGCTATCTTTTTAGTACGTTGAATGAATGACATAAGTCACAACCCCCCAAATGAATACTTCAGTTTCATCAGCAATAATTATTTTATCTTCAATATTTTTTGAACCAGATGTTAAAAATTGCCCATCTTTTGATTTAACAAAACTTTTAACGACTAACTCATCATGAACATTTGCAACAACGGTTGAAAAATTTTTAGGCTTTAAACTTCTATCAATAACCAATAAGTCACCATCGTAAATGCCAACATCAGTCATCGATTTTCCCTGAACTCTAATGATGAAAGTGGCTGGAACATTTTTAATTAAGTGAACATTAAGATCAACATCTTCTTCGATATAATCTGTTGCAGGAGAAGGAAAGCCAGCACTTGCTTTATGTAAATAAAAGGGAATAGTTAATTTCATGTTCTTGTTTTGTTCTTATTGATAGACTAGTTACACAATACACGCAAGAAGTTGTATTTTGAGTCTGTAACTGAATCAAAGATGAATCAAAAGGTGAACATCCAAACTACATTTTGTAGTCTTGTGGATAACTTCAACCAGAGATAGTTTAAATCCCATATTAAAATGAAAAAAATTCTATCGATTGTAATTCTTGGTTTAACTATAACCTCTAAGGGTATGGCTTATGAAGAGGTAAAATATCAAATAGTAAAAAAAAATGAAATTTATGAAATCAGAAAATATTCTGATCGTTTGGCTATTGAAACAGAAATATCAAATCAAGGTAGTGGTTTTAGAAAATTATTTAACTACATTTCTGGAAGTAATGAGAATAACGAAGAGATTAAGATGACAACACCCGTTACACAGGTAGAAAAAAAAGGAAGCATGACTATGCAATTTTATTTACCTTCAAGATTTAATAAAGATAACACACCAAACCCATCTAATTCAGATGTAAAGATTTTAAATATTAAGGGTGGCTATTATGCGACTATTACATATTCAGGACGAGCTTCTGATAAAAATTTTATTAAGCATAAAAATATTTTAAAAAATGAATTAATAAAAAATAATATATCAATTTTGAGTTCACCTATTAAAGCAACTTACAATAGTCCTTTCACATTACCTTTACTCAGAAGAAATGAGGCAATGTTTGAGATTAACATAAAAAATAAAGGAGATATATAAATGAAAAAACTAAAATGTCATTGTGGGGAAATAGAAGTAGAAATAAATTTATCAGATAATTTAGAAAAAGTTTTAAAATGTAATTGTTCAATTTGCAAAAGAAAAGGAGCAATAATGTCTATGGTTAAGAATGAAGATTTTAAGATTATTAAAGGTAAAGATAAATTAAAATTGTACCAGTTCCATTCAAAAATTGCGAAACACTATTTTTGTTCTAACTGTGGAATTTATACACATCACAATCCAAGAGCTAACCCTGCAATGACAGGATTTAACCTTGGATGTATAGATGAAATAAATACTTTTGAACTAAAAGATGTTGCTGTGAATGATGGTGAGAATCATCCTCTTGATAAAAAATAACTTTGTATGCAGCAAGTTAATGAATGTTTTATTAAAGTAAAAAAAGATTGTCTTAAATTTATCTCATCTCAAGAAACAAAAAAGGATAAATTTAAAAATAAAGATAAGATGATTAAGTCTTTCTTGATCCCTGTGAGTCAATGGATTTCAAAAAAAGTTTACAAAAATAAACCATTTATAATTGGTTTGGCAGGAGGACAAGGCTCAGGTAAAACTACCATCTCATCAATTTTATCTATAATTTTAAAAAAATATTTTAAACTTAATGTATTTGTAATCTCAATTGATGATTTTTATAAAACAAGAAAGGATAGAAAATTATTATCTAAAAATAAACATCCTTTATTAATAACACGAGGGGTTCCAGGAACTCACGACATAGACCTGATGTTAAAATTTTTTAAAAAAGTTAAGTCAAAGAACTTTAAAAATCTAGCAATTCCAAAGTTTAACAAAGCAATTGATGACCGTAATAAAAAAGGCTTATGGTATAAACTTAAATCCAAACCAGATGTGGTAATTTTTGAAGGCTGGTGTGTAGGTGCTAAGGCCCAAACAAACAAACAGCTAAAAAATCCAATTAATCTACTTGAGAGGGTTTATGACCAAAATATTAAATGGAGGTCTCACGTTAATGACCAATTGAAAACAAAATATAAGACATTATTTAAACAGTTAGATGGATTGCTTTATTTGAAAGCTAAAAATTTTGATATATTAAGAAATTGGAGACTAAAACAAGAGAGAAAACTTTGGGTTCAAACAAGAAATAAGAAAAACTTAAAAATAATGAGTAGTGGGGATGTAATAAATTTTATGCAAACATATCAAAGAATTACTCAACAAATGTTTAAAGATGCTATAAAAAGCTCATCTATAATTATGAATTTAAATAATAATCATCAGATTGAAAAGATAAAATTTAAAAAATAATGAAAAAAACGATTTTAATACTATTTTCAGTTTTATTTCTAAGTCAACATGCCTTTGCAGCAACTTTATTTGAAGCTCTTACAGAAGCTTATAAAAATAATACTGACTTAAATGCTGAGAGAGAAAATATTAATATTTCAGAAGAAGATCTAAAAATCTCAAAAGGTAACTACTTGCCTTCAATCACGATTACTGGAAGCAAAAGCAAAGAAGATACCAGTAAATTAACTAATAGTACAGGTGTTGAACAATCAGTTAATGATGTTGATCCCTCTACCCAATCTATAAAAATCGAACAATCATTAATTGATTTTAGCAGAAATGCTAATGTTCTAAAAAACAAAATTGGAATTAACCTTGCAAGTGCAAAACTATTAAAAAAAGAACAAGAAGTTTTGTTAAAAGCAATCGAAGCTTATTCAGGCTTAACATTAGCTAATGAAAAATTAAAAATCAATCAAAGTAATCTTAATTTATTAGAACGACAAGTTGAAACAAATAGAGCTAGACTTGAAAGAGGTCAAATTACTTTATCGGATTTAGCTCAATCTGAGTCATCATTAGCTGAAGCTCAAGCAAATTTTATTCAGTCTCAAAATGAAATTGTATCAAACAAGTTAAATTATGAAAATGTGATTGGACCAATTAATGATATAAATAATCTAAACAAAAATTTTGATATTAATCTCAAGATTCCAGGTAACTTGAATGATGCAATTAATGCTTCAAAAAAATATAATCCTGAATTAATTATAGCAAAGTTAGAATATGAACAATCAGAAAAAGATGTACTTATTTCAAGGTCTGATATATCACCTTCTGCAAATCTTTCTTATGAGAGTTCTAGATCCCAAGATTTGAGCTCAACATATGATGAACGCAATAAAAATATTTTAAAAGCAACTGTTACATGGCCAATATATTCGGGAGGAAAAAATAGAGCTTCATTGAATAAAAGTCGAAACTTACAAAATAAAAAAAAATTATTATTAAAAAGTGCTTCAAAAAATAATAATAGTACTGTAGCAATCTCATGGTCCACACTTCAATCTGCTAAAAGTTTATTGAATTCTGTTAAATCACAAGTTAAGGCAGCTGAAATTGCAAATGAGGGAATAACAGTTGAATATGAGTCTGGACTTGGAAGATCTACCTTAGATGTTATTCAATCTAATTCTATTTTGCTTAATTCTAAAATTACTTTAGCAAATTCAGAAAGAAACTACCTGCTTGCTCAATTTAATATTTTGAAAGCTATCGGTTTATTAAATAGCAGTCATCTAAAACTCAAGTAATACAGCCAATTTTTTATTAAATAAATTAACTATTGATAATGAGAACAAAATGTGTACATTTAACACACGATTCGAACACTAATTATTTAATAAAAAAGGCATAAAATGACTAAAAATAACTTAAAAGTAGTAAAAACTACAAAAGCACAACAAGTAGAAGGCAACGAAAAAAATAAAGCATTAGACGCTGCAATAGCACAAATTACTGACAATTTTGGAAAAGGTTCTGTAATGAAACTTGGCCAAAGAAGAGCAATGGACATTGAATCAGTATCAACAGGCTCTTTAAGCTTAGATGTAGCACTTGGAATAGGTGGATTACCTAAAGGAAGAGTGGTTGAAGTTTATGGACCAGAATCATCAGGAAAAACGACCTTAGCTTTGCAAGTAGTGGCAGAAGCACAAAAAGTTGGTGGAATATGTGCATTTATAGATGCAGAGCATGCTTTAGATCCAGTTTATGCAAAAAAACTTGGTGTAGATACTGAGGAATTATTAATTTCACAACCAGATACAGGTGAACAAGCATTAGAAATAGCTGATACATTAGTTAAATCAGGTTCCATTTCTGTAATTGTTGTTGATTCTGTTGCTGCATTAACGCCTAGAGCGGAAATTGAAGGAGAGATGGGAGATCATCATGTAGGACTTCAATCAAGATTGATGAGTCAGGCTTTAAGAAAGTTAACAGGTTCAATCTCAAGCACAAATACAATGATGATTTTCATTAACCAAATTAGAATGAAAATTGGAGTAATGTTTGGAAGTCCAGAGACTACATCGGGTGGAAATGCACTTAAGTTTTATTCATCTGTAAGAATGGATATTAGAAGAATTGGTGCAATTAAAAATGGTGATGAGATTATTGGTAACTCAACAAGAGTTAAAGTAGTTAAAAATAAAGTAGCACCTCCATTTAAAGTTGTAGAATTTGACCTTATGTATGGAAAAGGTATTAGTAAAGTTGGTGAGCTAGTTGACCTTGGAGCGAAAGCTGGAATAGTTGAAAAATCTGGTGCTTGGTATGCATATAAAGGCGAAAAAATTGGACAGGGTAGAGAAAATGCTAAAATCTTTCTAGAAGAAAATTCCAAAATTGCTGCAGAAATTGAAATGGCAATAAGAGAAAAAGCTGGAGTAATAGCAAAAAAAATTGAGGGAAACCCACTTGATCCAGAAAAAGCAGCAAAAGATCAAATAGAAGATCCTATAGTGGAAACCAAAGAAGAGGTTACACCACCAAAAAAGAATTAGTTAAAGTAAAGTCATCTTTAATTATTAAAAGGCGCTTAATTTAAGCGCCTTTTTCCCCTTACACTTATATAGACATCAAATAAAAAAGCTGTATTTTAAAAGTATGGCTGACAAATCTTTAAATCAAATAAGAAGTACATTTTTAGATTATTTCGAAAAGAATAATCATAAGATTGTTGAGTCTAGTAATTTGGTTCCAAATAATGACCCAACATTAATGTTTGCAAATTCTGGCATGGTGCAGTTTAAAAATGTATTTACTGGATTGGAGAAAAGAGACTATGTTAGAGCAACTACTTCACAAAAATGTGTACGTGCAGGAGGAAAGCACAATGATCTTGAAAATGTAGGTTATACACCAAGGCACCATACATTTTTTGAAATGCTTGGAAATTTTTCGTTCGGAGACTATTTTAAAGAAGAGGCAATCAGTTATGCTTGGAATTTAATAACTAAAGAGTTTGGAATTGATAAAAACCGCCTTTATGTGACAGTTTATCATGATGATGAAGAAGCATTCAACTCTTGGAAGAAAATAGCTGGTTTTAATGATGATAGAATAATTAAGATAGCAACATCAGATAACTTTTGGTCTATGGGCGACACAGGACCTTGTGGACCATGCTCAGAAATATTTTATGATCATGGTGATCATCTAGAAGGTGGCTTACCTGGCAGTAAAAATGAAGACGGAAACCGATTTATAGAAATATGGAATTTAGTATTCATGCAATATGAACAAATTTCAAAAGATAAAAGAATAGATTTGCCAAAACCATCTGTGGATACTGGTATGGGCCTTGAGAGAATAGCTGCACTAATGCAAGGAACACATGATAACTATGAAACAGATCATTTTAAAAAATTGATATTATCTGCATCTGACACATTAAATGTTAAAGTAGATGAGGTTAATCAATCTAGCTTTAGAGTAATAGCTGACCACTTAAGAGCAAGCTCATTTTTATTGGCAGAGGGAGTTTTACCATCAAATGAAGGTAGAGGATATGTGCTTAGAAGAATTATGAGACGTGGAATGAGACATTCACATTTACTAGGTTCTAAGAAGCCAATTTTCTATGATATTTTTAAAACTTTATTAGAAGAAATGTCTAACAATTATCCTGAACTAGAAAGAGCACAGTCATTAATAAAAGAAACTTTAAAAACAGAGGAGGAAAAATTTTTAGTTTTATTAGATAGAGGAATAAAAATATTAAATGAGGAACTAGATAAAGTAGAAAAAGTATTACCAGGTGAAGTTGCCTTTAAACTTTATGATACATTTGGTTTCCCGTTAGATTTAACTGAAGATATTTTAAAAAATAAATCACTAACTGTAGATTCAGAAAAATTTGATTTATTAATGAAACAAAGCAAAGAGCTAGCAAAGAAAAATTGGAAAGGATCAGGTGATAGTTCAATAGATCAAATATGGTTTGATATAAAGGATCGTTTAGGAGCAACTGATTTTCTAGGATATGCTACAGATAAAGCAGAAGGTGTAATAACTCTAATTCTGAAAGATAATAATGAAGTCAAAGAGCTTCAAAAAAATGATGAAGGAATTATAATTACAAATCAAACACCTTTTTATGGTGAATCTGGTGGACAAGTAGCTGATACAGGAACAATTTCTCATGAAAATTTTGAATTTGAGGTGTTTGATGTTCAAAAAAAACTAGGAGATTTATTTGCACATTATGGAAAAGTTAAAAAAGGTTTAATCAAACTAAATGATAATGTTGAATTAAAAATTGACACTCAAAGACGAAATAATATTAGAGCCTACCATTCTGCTACTCATTTATTACACGAGTCCCTAAGAAGAGTTTTGGGAAAACATGTAACCCAAAAAGGATCTCTGGTTCAATCTGACCGACTAAGATTTGACTTTAGTCACATGAAACCTATTTCAGGAGAAGAGATAAAAAAAATTGAATTTCAAGTTAACTCAATAATTCAAAAAAAAACTGATGTTAAAACAAGAATTATGACAACTAAAGAGGCCGTTGAGAATGGTGCCCTAGCCTTATTTGGAGAAAAATATGGTGAGGAGGTCAGAGTTTTATCTATGGGAAATGAGGAGGGTCAATTTTTTTCGACAGAATTATGTGGAGGCACACATGTTTTAAATACAGCTGATATTGGAAAATTTAAGATAATAAGCCAATCTTCTATAGCAGCTGGTGTAAGAAGAATTGAGGCATTAAGAGAAAACGAATTAGAGAATTTTTTAAAAGATAAAGAGAATAAGTCTAATTTGTCAAATCAAAAAAATGAATTAGTAATAAAAGAATTAATATCAAAAATTATTAAATTAGATGGAAAACCTAATCTTCAAAATAACGATCAAACAGTCTTAATTAAAGATCTTAGTAAACAATTTGATCAACTTTCAGTAGGCTCAATCTTAAAAGATAAAACAAAAAATAAAATTAACGATCAAGTTATTAATGGGATTAAGATTAGGTTTCAAAGTATCTTAGATTTACCATTTAAAGATTTACGCAAGTTAATTGATGAAGGAAAAAAACAAATTGAAGAAGGATTGGTAATAATTTATGCAATCAACAACAATAAAGTTGGATTAGCCGTAGGTGTCACTAAAACACTAACAAGTAAGTTTGATGCTGTAAAAATTGTTAGAGTAGGCTCTGAGATTATTGGTGGAAAAGGTGGGGGTGGAAGAGCCGACTTTGCACAAGCAGGTGGAATATTACCCGATAAAATCCAAGAATCTTTTGAAAATATTAAAAAATTAATTAATTAAGTTTCTTCTTAAGCTTGCCATCTAACTCATCTAAGAATTGATTGGTAGTTAAATAATTATTAGAAGGACCAATTAAAATTGCTAAGTCTTTTGTCATTGATCCATTTTCAACACAATCTATACAAACTTTTTCTAGCGTAAGTGAAAATTTAATTAAATCCTCATTATTATCTAATTTACCCCTATGTGCTAAGCCTCTAGTCCAAGCAAAAATTGAAGCAATTGGGTTGGTAGAAGTTTCCTTACCTTGTTGGTGCATTCTATAATGTCTTGTCACAGTTCCATGAGCAGCTTCAGCTTCCATAGTTTTTCCATCAGGTGCAAGAAGAACACTTGTCATTAAACCTAATGATCCATATCCTTGAGCCACAGTATCTGACTGAACATCTCCATCATAATTTTTACAAGCCCAAATGTACTTACCACTCCATTTCATAGCACAAGCAACCATGTCATCAATTAATCTATGTTCGTATGTAATATTAAGTTTTTCAAAATCTGTTTTAAATTCTTTATCAAAAATTTCTTGGAAGATATCCTTGAATCTACCATCGTAAATTTTTAAAATAGTATTTTTAGTAGAAAGGTAAACAGGCCATTTCTTAATTATACCGTAATTAAAACAAGATCTTGCAAAGTCTTCTATAGATTTATCTAAGTTGTACATTGATAAAGCAATCCCTGGTCCTGGAAAATTGAATACTTCATATTTAATTTCATCACTACCATCTTCTGCTGTCCACTTAACTTCCATTTTTCCTTTGCCAGGCACCTTGAAGTCTGTTGCTCTATACTGGTCACCAAAGGCATGCCTTCCAATGATTAAAGGATCTGTCCATGTAGGGACAAGCTTTGGAATATTTTTACAAATTATGGGCTCTCTAAATACCGTTCCACCTAGAATATTTCTGATAGTTCCATTTGGAGATCTCCACATCTTTTTTAATTTAAATTCTTCGACACGTGCTTCATCAGGAGTAATTGTTGCACATTTAATTCCAACGTTATGCTCTTTAATTGCCTTAGCAGAGTCTATTGTAATTTTATCATCTGTATCATCCCTGCTTTTCATACCAAGATCGTAGTATTTAATGTCTAAATCTAAATATGGTAAAATCAGTTTACTTTTAATAAATTCCCAAATGACTCTAGTCATTTCATCGCCATCTAGTTCAACAACTGAATTTTTAACCTTTATTTTAGCCATAAATGAATAATATATATTAGTAATTGTAATTTAGTGCTTTATATACATATTAATAAAA
>Ga0209709_10005096_pt1 | contig 10428 bp, 5 predicted proteins | sample ArcticOcean_MG_C_2_FD_187435 | JGI IMG/M metagenome (GOLD analysis project Ga0209709, IMG submission 187435) | Marine microbial communities from western Arctic Ocean - ArcticOcean_MG_CB4_136 (SPAdes) (version 2) | ecosystem: Environmental > Aquatic > Marine > Oceanic | place: Arctic Ocean...
TCGCGAGCATCAGATAAAACGCTGGCACGACAAACAGGGTGAACAATGTCCCAATACCGAGGCCGGTCGCGATTACCAGGCCAATCTGGAATCGACCTTCAGCACCCGGCCCAGAAGCGATAAGTAGTGGTACCATCGCCATTAGCATCGCGAGGGTTGTCATTAGGATCGGCCTTAAGCGAACAGAAGCTGCCTCAAGCACTGCATCCAGTTTTGATAGGCACCGCTCCTCTTGCATTCGGTTAGCAAAATCAACAATTAATATTCCATTTTTTGCGATCAGCCCGATCAATGTGATCAGTCCGACCTGTGTGTACAGGTTCAAACTTGCAAAGCCAAGGGTAATAAAAATCATGGCGCCGGCAATAGACATAGGTACCGAGATCAAAATGATCAGTGGGTCCCGCCAGCTTTCGAATTGCGCTGCAAGCACTAGATAGATCACCAGCAATGACAGAAAAAACGTCAGTATTAAAGCGCTACCCTGCTGTTTGAATAGCCGAGACTCACCGATGTAATCAAAGCTGAATTCTCTAGGAAAAGCGGTGGCTTCGTTTTCCATAAATTGAATTGCCTCACCAAGCGTTACGCCGGGTGCCATGACACCACTGATAGTGACTGAATTGAGTTGTTGGAACTGCCGTCTACTGGTTGGTTGGGTCAGTGTTTCATAGGACACGAGCCCGGACAGAGGTACCATGTCGCTGGCTCCGGTACGGACATAGTATTGATCCAGCTGCCGGTGATCGCCGCGGAATTGCCGGGCCACTTGGGGAATGACCTCGTAACTTCTCCCTTGAAGAGAAAACCGGTTGACATAGTTACCGCCCAAAAAGGTTGCTAGGGTGATGCCGATATCATCCATGTCGACACCCAGGTCACCTGCGCGATCCCTGTCAATAGTGATTTTTGTCTGCGGTAATGTCATGTCCATTGATTTATCTAGGAACATGAACTTACCACTTTGCATGGCCTTACCGATGAGGTCGCCGGCCACATCATTTAGTTGTGCAAAGTCCTGGTCTGAAGTAATAACAAATTGTAATGGTGCGCCACTAGCTGCGCCGGGTAGTGATGGAAAGGAAAATACAGCCACATTTATTCCGGCAATCGAATTGAATTGGCGCTGTACCTGGGCTTGCAGCTCTACTTGGGTCTTGTCTCGTTCAGCTACGGGCAGGAACCTTACGCCGCCGAATGATGTCGCTGGTGTTCCACCGCCGCCGATCAAGATGAAGTGCCTGATGTGTTCGGGTATACCTTCAACGATATCTACTATCTGGCGGATGTACGATGTCGCGTATTCAAGCGTTGCGGTTTCCGGAGCCTTGATTTGAATATTTACAACTTCTCTGTCTTCGGCGGGTGCCATTTCTGTTTTACTGGAGGTGAACATAAAAAAGATGCTGACCACAATAGCGGCTGAAAACATAAGGAATACAGGTAAGTAATTAAGAGAGGCACGAAGCGCATTTTGATAGGTTTTTGCCAAGTTGTTAAAAATAGTCTCAACCCTCATTTCAAATTTCTCGGGTTCATCACTGCTGTTCAATACCTTTGACGCCAGCATAGGTGAGAAGACCAGTGCGATAATCCCTGAAATCAAGACAGCGCCAGCAAGAGAGAAAGCAAACTCTGTGAATAGGATGCCGGCAAGCCCGCCCATGAAAGCGATCGGTAGATAAACCGCCAGCAGGGTAGTTGTCATTGAGATGATTGGCATAGCCAGTTCTCTGGCCCCGTCCTGTGCAGCGGCTAGTGGTGTCTTTCCCAGTTGAATGTGGCGATGTACGTTCTCGACCACGACAATGGCATCGTCCACGACGAGTCCTATAGCCAGAAGTAAGGCCAATAAAGTCAGTAGGTTCAGGGAAAACCCGAACAACAGCATGATTAGTCCTGCACCAATCAGAGCCAGCGGGACCGACAGTGCCGGAACAATCGCGGCATGCCAGCTGCCTAGCGACAACAGAATTATGAGCAGTACGATGATCATGGCTTCAGCGAGCGTTCGCAGCACTTCATTGATCGAATCTTCAATGTACTGGCTTCCATCGTGAACCTTGTATAGCTTTAGTGAGGCCGGCAGTTGACGTTTAATATCCTCAACCTGCTGTCTGACCGCGTCGGAAACTAATAGTGGGTTGGCGCCAGGGGCTGCTTCTATTCCTACCATGATGGCAGGATGTCCGTTGTACCAGCTGGTTTGATTAAAGTTTTTGGCGTCTAAAGAGACCTCGGCAACATCCCGTATTCGTACGAGTGTCTCTTCATCAGACCGAATTATTAAGTTGTTAAACGCATCGACTTCTGAGATGTCGGTTGTCGCGGTCAGGTCGATGCTCAGGTAATCACCTTTGGTTCGTCCTACTCCTGCCTGGTAATTGTTCTTTTGTAATGCGGCCCTGATATCGGTTGCGGTAATACCCAGCGCAACCATGCGCTGAGGGTTCAGCCAGACCCTCATTGCATAAACCTGATTGCCATTAATCTGAGCTTTGGCAACTCCGGGCACAGCTTGGATTTTCGGAATAGGGCCACGCAATAAATAGTCAGTAATTTGGCTCGGGTTCATTTCTTCGCTCGAAAAAGCGAGGTAAAGCAGCGCGAAGGAGTCTCCAGTTCGCAGGTCGATGACTGGATCCAGTGCTTCTCTGGGTAGCACGGTGCGCTGGCTAGCGACCTTCGCCTGAATTTCGGCGATGGCGACGTTAGGGTCAATATTCAAATCCATGCTGGCGGAAATGATGGAAACGCCCTGATTTGAGTTTGATATCAGATAATCAATACCGGCTGCTTCCGAGATGGCGCGCTGCAACGGATTGGTAATAAACCCTTGTACGAGCTCAGCGTCGGCGCCTGGGTAGGCAGTGGTTACTGAAATAACGGCCTTGTCTGCGCGGGGGTATTCCCGAAGTTCCAGCAGGGTCATGGACCTGAATCCAATGAGTAGTATCAGTAGGGTAATGACAGTTGCCAACACTGGTCGGTTGACAAACACGTCAGTGATTTTCATCCCTGCGTGGCTCCACCCGTTAGCTCAACTGAGTTGTCGATTTGTATTTGCTGTCCGTTGCGCAGCTTTAACTGGCCCGTACTGACTACCTGCTCGCCGCTTTCAATTCCCTTAATGATTTCAACTCGGGTGCCAAGAATCCGGCCGGTTGTTACCTGGCGGCGGTGCACTGTTAGTGTGTCACCTTCCTCTTTGACGATAAAGACACTGTTGCCGTATGGCAGGAACTCAACGGAGGTTCTTGGCAAGGTAACGACCTTGTTCGCACCGCCCAGTATTACAGCTACCCGGGCGAACATTCCTGGACGAAGTCTCGTATTGCTGTTTTGCAGTGTGGCCTGAAGTTTAATGTTTCGTGTTCTGGACTCGACCTTTGGGCTGATCGCGCTTATTTTCCCTTGAAAAATTTCTGCGGGGAACGCAGCCAACTCAACTTCAATGACCTGTTCTACGGCGAGGGAGCTCAGATAGCGTTCAGCTACAGTGAAGTCAGTAAAAATCGGATCAAGCTGTTGTAGTGTCACGATCGGTGTGCCGGGGGAAAGATATTCACCCAAGTTGATTTTTCGAATACCTAGCACGCCGCTAAATGGAGCTTGGATCGACTTGCGAGCAATGAGTGCCTGTTGTTCCTCTGCGCGCGCCTCCAGACTGTCAAGCACGCTCTTAGTCCGATCCAGTTGTGCCTGGGAAAGCAAAGTCTTTATTGAAAGCCCTTTGGCTCTTGCGTAGTCTTGCTTTGCCAGTTCCAGCTGTGCATTAAGTGAGCGCAGTTCGGCTGCCTCTGCGGTGTCATCCAGCTGAAGCAGTTGAGTACCGGTTTCGACTCTTGACCCTGAGACAAAACTTATTTCTGCTACAACGCCTGATACTTCCGCGCTGACTTCTACGCCCTGGACTGCACGAAGACTGCCAACTGTGTTGATCTTGCGTGCCCAGGATTCTATTGTTGCGATGGCGGTTGAAACGGTTACAGTCGAATGTCCCCTCTCGGCAAGTCGCTCAGCGACCTGTCGCTGCTGGTAGGCTTTCCAGCCGAATATGCTGCCGAAGACGAGGCCTAATGATAATGCGACGATAATAAGGCGATTGATCATAGTCTGTGTGACAGCCGGAATCCCCTTAGACGAGACAATCTAAGGATCCTTGCGATTTGCTTTTGCATTACATCTCTCTTACTAGCTTATGTCTCAGATCTGATGAATATTGATCGGTATGCCGCTGGAGTGTGTCATCCCAGTAAACTGCTGGAGATCTTTTTCGCCGCTGACCAGTAGGTTTGTATTTGAGCCGACCTCGCGAACAGGAGCCTGCTGTCCAGGTGCGACCCCCCAGCAGTGGTGCATGGCAACCACACCAGGTTTGATTCGATCGTTGGCTTTGACGATGGCAGGAATCGATCCATGAGGTGATTGAATCACAACTTCACTGTCATCCTTAATATTCATTGCCGCTAGGTCATCTGGGTGGATGTGTGCGGGGTTGGTGGTACCCGATTTTGCTAGGATCGCGGGCAGACTGCGACCAAACGAATTAAGAACGTATTTGCTGCGAAATCCAATCAATTGATGGCTGTAATCTTTTTCTGTGTCAACGCTCTCTTTTAGTGCCTTAAATTCTTCGGCGACACCGACAGGGAAGAGTTTTAGTCGGCCAGTTTCGCCTTCGGGAGTCGGCTGGATTTCAACCTTCATGTCTTCAAATATATGCCCTCCCGGATTGTCTCTTAAGAAATTTAGGTCCGCACGTGAACCTTTCGTGATGGCCTGCAGTAGCTCGAACTTAGTTGGTTTTCGATCGTTGGGGATGATGTTGTTTTTAATCCTCACTTCCAAATCCATTCGTTTGGCAAGACCCCAATAGAATTCCCATTCTTCGATCACGTCGTGTTCGGTTTCTATTACGGCCTTGCTGTATTGGCTGTAGGGTTTTTCGTACCAATGGTCGGCGAGCAGCGTCACGTCCTCACGCTCTAGAGTGAGCTTTGGTGCAAATATATAGTCGGCCATTTCTGCAGTAGCAGACATGTACGGGTCAATACAGACCAGCAGATCCAGTTCCTGCATCGCCGCAAATGCTTTCTCCTGGTCCGGGAATGCCATCAATGGGTTACCGGCAATAACGAATAGAGCCTTAATTTGGCCTTCACCAGGCATGAGTATCTCATCAGCCAGCTGTGAAGTTGGCATTTCGCGAACGCCTGTCGGGGAGCCGAGCTCGCCAAGGTCGGGATTTGTGCGGCTGCGATCTCCTTGGCCCCAGGCGACAGGTGCTTCAAATACCTTGGCAAATCTGGGCGCTTCCGGGGCCAGTGAGCCAGGGTTAGGGTGCGTGTCCCCCGCTCGGTAGTAGCGGCCACAAATAGTGTTCAGAGAGGCCGCCAGGTGTTGTGTCAGGTTGGGGTGGGCACCCATTTCTGGACCCGTGCCGGTGATGGCAACGCCTCGGGGGCCTGCCGCAAATGTCCTTGCAGCCTCAAGGATAAGATCTTCAGGAATGTCAGTGCGGGCGGAGACTGTGGCAAGGTCATACTCTTCAATATAGGCTTGTAGTTCTTCAAGCCCGCTGGTGAATTGCTCACAGAATTCAGTATCGTGCAGTTCCTCTTCTAAGATCACTCTAATTATTCCGGCGAGTAGCGTGGCGTCTTCACCCGGTTTTATTTGCAGGTGAATGTCAGAGCGACGCGTCAGCTCGGTTACTCTTGGGTCAACAGCGATTAGTTTGAGCCCGCGCTTTTTTGCTCTTCGAATTTGGTCTGACGGGCTAACAGAAGGAACTCCTCCCGGAGGTGCATAGTGCGATACGATTGTATTGTTACCAATGATCATTGCGACGTCTGAGTCGTGGAAGTAATGACCCCCTGCAGTCCAATAGCCCATGCGCGAGCCGACAAAGACCTTAGCCGGTTGGTCGATGGTTACACTCGTGTAATAAGAAGGTGATTTTAGCGCGTTGTGCCATTCTCGGCTGTAGACAAGCTGGCCAGAATTCTGAAATGCGACAGTGCCATTGTAAGTAGCAATAGCTCTTGGTCCGTGTTCTTCAACGATTTTGCTGACACGCTCGGCAATTTCATCGAGGGCTTTTTCGCTGGTGATGTCTTCGAATTCCCCTTTACTGTTCTTGACCTTACAGCTAGTCATTCGCTGCGGCTGATACATTTGCTCGACTAGTTGTCTGCCTTTTATACAGGTATAACCACCATACATCTCATTGTCCGTATCAGGTTTAACAGACAGAACTTTTCCATCAGAGACCTCAGCCAACATGGGGCAATAGGCATGGCAATAACGGCAGAAGGTTCTGTGAGTTGTTGTGGTCATTTTTAAGGCACATTTAGAGTGTGGAACTTCTAATGTGTCGTTGCTTGGAGTCAAAGTCAACTCTGTGGAATACCATTTAGCTGCTTTATTGCTTAATGTTCATTGTTCATTGTCCATTGCACATGAAATCCCGCTTATGGGAGAACAACTTGCTCACCTGAGGGCTTATTCAGTCTTATGACAATAGATTTACCGAAACAAGTACAAGATCTATTCGAGAACACCTACGGACGGCCTGCTCATTCGGCGGACGTTCGTCGATTCTTCTCGCCAGGTCGAATTAACCTGATCGGGGAACATATCGACTATTGTGGCGGTCTAGTATTTCCGGCGGCGGTCCAGTTCGGCACTCTTATTATTGCGCAACCTAACGATTTGGGAACAGTTCGTGTCGTGTCATTCAACCAGCCCGGTAAAGTTGAGTTCGATCCTGCTGGTGAGTTACAACGAAGCACACCAGCCCATTGGGGCGACTACGTCAAAGGGGTGTTTGTTGAGTACGACAAGGTTAATGTCCGGGTCTCTGGGCTGGATGTGGCTGTCGGCGGTGATATACCGGGTGGAGGCCTGTCTTCGTCGGCTTCTCTTGAAGTGGGCATCGCGGTGCTGATCGAGGCATTCACTGGTTATTTCAGTTCGAAGGACAACTTTGCCAATCGGCAGGCATTGAGCTGGTTGTCACAACGGGCAGAAAATGAATTTGTCGGTGTTAACTGCGGCATTATGGACCAGGGCGCGATTGCGCTAGGTAAGAAAAACCATGCGATGCTGATGAACTGCAGCGATCTTTCTATTGATTACTTTGCGGTCGAATTAGGCGAGTATAGTTTTTTAATCGCTAATAGTTGCAAGCAGCGCCGCTTAGCCGAGTCAGCCTATAATAAACGCTGCGAAGAAGTAGCGCTGGCACTCTCTATTCTTCAGCCAGTGTTTGGGATTGGTGCTCTTTGCGAGCTACCCTTTGACCTTATGAGCGATGCGCTGGGGTGTATTGATGATCCAATAATACGCAGGCGTGTACGGCATGTTGTCAGCGAACATGATCGGGTGTCCCAGGCGGCAAAAAGGTTGTCGGGTGGTGACATCAGGGGATTTGGTAAACTTCTTAACGAGAGTCATCGTTCCTTGCAACAGGATTACGAAGTAACCGGTAATGAGCTGGATACATTGATAAGCCTGGCCCAGGAACAACCCGGAGTTTTGGGTGCGCGAATGATGGGTGCCGGTTTCGGTGGGTGTGGCCTCGTGTTGATAAAAACATCCGACATCGAAGATTTCTCGAAAGTTGTCGGGACTGCTTACCGAGCAAAGATCGGTTATGACGCCGAATTTTATCCTGTAACGATTGGTTCCGGAGCCCATGAGATTATGAGTACCAACTATGAGTAATGGGGAAGGGGGCGAGTTCAGCTCGGTGGATCATCCCCACCGTCGTTTTAATCCGCTGTTACGGCAATGGGTGCTGGTGTCGCCACACCGATCGAAACGACCCTGGCAGGGAAGGCAGGAAGAACCCGACCTTAGTGACAGGCCTCGGCATGGTCCTGATTGCTATCTGTGCCCGCGTAATGCTCGTGCTAACGGTGAGACCAACCCGGACTACACGACGACTTATGTATTCGACAATGACTTTGCTGCCTTGACAGTAGATGGTCCCATTGCCAAGGGGGCCAGCGAAGGTCAATTGATACGGTCAGCACCGGTGACAGGACAATGCCGCGTGATTTGTTTCTCACCACGTCATGACCTGACCTTGCCAGAGATGACAGTGGATGCGATTACCGGTGTTGTAGAGCTCTGGCGAGACCAGTATGTTGAATTGATCCAGAACCATGCTTGGGTTCAGGTATTTGAAAACAAGGGTGCTGTTATGGGTGCCTCCAACCCACACCCGCACTGCCAAGTATGGGCAAGCGATTATCTGCCGAGTGAACCGGCACAGGTAGATGCAAACCTGCGAGCCTATTTACAGGATCATGGTTCACCGATGCTGCTGGACTATGTCGAAGCGGAGTGCCGTGACGGTGCGCGTGCAGTGGAAGAAAATGACCACTGGTTGGCCGTTGTTCCTTATTGGGCACTGTGGCCTTTTGAATTGCTTATACTGCCACGCAGGCATGTGCGGCATCTTGGTGAGTTGCATGCTAATGAGCATCGATCGTTGGCGCAGATGCTCAAGCGCTGTCTTACTAGATACGACAACCTTTTCGAGACGAGTTTTCCGTATTCCATGGGATGGCATCAGGCACCAGGTGTTTTGGCCGGCATGGATAACAACCGTGATCATTGGCAGCTACATGCGCATTTCTATCCGCCGCTGTTGCGGTCGGCGACTGTCAGGAAGTTTATGGTTGGTTTTGAAATGCTGGGAGAAGGGCAGCGTGACATTACTGCTGAGCAGGCGGCCGAGCAACTGCGGGCGCTCTCTGCGACCAGGCACTATCGTGCTGGAGTTTAGCTAGATTAGATACTTAACAACATTCAGGGCTGGCGAGTGGTTTCGCTCGTTCGATCGAATTCTGCAAACGAAATAAGGCGCCTCGCTGATTCATCCCACAGCGAAAGTTTTGCTAGGCGAAAACTCTCCCAGAAATTAATTGATTTTCCTTCCTGGAGCATTGGGTCCGAGTAGTGGCAGTCGGCCAGTTTGTAGTTCGGGATTTTTGGATTCAGATGGTGCAAATGATGGTAGCCGATATTGCCGGTAGCCCAGTGAAGCCATCGAGGCAGGTTATAAAATGAGCTGCCTTTCAGTGTTGCGTTTTTATAGTCCCAAGTTCCCTCTCGTTCCCAATAGGCCTCGTCAAACTGGTGCTGGACATAAAATAGCCAGACGGCGATTGTCGAGGACATTAGCAACACGGGCGCAAAAACGAGGAGCACAGATTCCAGCCCGAAAAATGAAACTAACGTACCATAATAAATCATCATTCCTAGGTTGGTGCCCATGATGCTTAGCCAGACTTTTCGGGGCGGGTTTTTTTGTTCAAATGGAAATCGCTGCAGGATGAGAAAATGGATAGGAGCTAAAATGAACATGAGTATGTGCGGATTACGGTTGATCCGGTACCAAACACGACTCCAAAACCCCATAGCCTTGAATTCTTCGGTCGTCAGTGTCCCGACATCGCCGTAACCCCTTTTGTCCAGGTTTCCAACAGTCTGATGATGCACTAGGTGCTGGCTGCCCCAATAGTCGAGGGGGGTGTTTGTCAATACGCCTATAAAATTCCCCAGTGCCTTGTTCTGCCATCCTTTTCTTGGCAAATAAGACCGGTGGGCACAGTCGTGCCCAATCATGAAAAGTCGAACGTGAGCCACCGTCGCAAGCAGAGAAGTCGCTAGGACGTAGCCATAAGACACCGGGAGCAGTGCGAACATCAGGTAAACAGATGTTACGTATAGCATCAACGTATTTCCGAACTGGAAAAGTGCTTTGGAATAAGACGGCGAGGCGAAGTCCCTCGCGATCTGTGAAGCCGATACATTGCCCTTCAATTAAATTGTCCTTGGGTGCTTATTAATTCATAAAGTATGTCGAGAAGTCGGAGAGTATAGCCAATTCCAACGTCTCTCCCAATCTTTGAATTAATATTAAGCTGACTCTATTAATGAAACTGTTTCTGTGACTTTCTTTGGAGTCCTGCTTCAAATCGTAAGCAATTTTAAGCGCATCGAAATGTTGGTCCGAGTCTTGGAGGTCCTTTGATATAGGTCATTCACACCAGCAGTCTGTAAAGTTAGGGTGACGATGGTGATGCCTGTGTTTTGAATGAGGTCATGTTTCGTTTTTTATTCAGTAAACTGTGGCTCGGTTTAATCAATATCCAAGGTGGGGTAAGCTTTTTCTTTTGAACAAGATAATCTAATGATTGAAACAGAAGATCAGCTGCTGCAGTTCATCAGCCAACCCTTTGAGGCGCAGGCTTTACAAGCGCTGCTGAGCCGATGGAAGAGACCGAGGTTGTGATTTCGACGTTTCCAAAGTGTGGAACCAACTGGGCTGCCCAGATTACTCACGGACTGCGTTCGGCGGGCGATTTTAGTTTCGGCAATATTAGTGAAGTGTTCCCATGGTTCGAAAAT
>Ga0209709_10005101_pt1 | contig 10424 bp, 9 predicted proteins | sample ArcticOcean_MG_C_2_FD_187435 | JGI IMG/M metagenome (GOLD analysis project Ga0209709, IMG submission 187435) | Marine microbial communities from western Arctic Ocean - ArcticOcean_MG_CB4_136 (SPAdes) (version 2) | ecosystem: Environmental > Aquatic > Marine > Oceanic | place: Arctic Ocean...
TTTCAATTACAGCTAATCTTGGGGATGTTAAATCTACGATTACTCACCCAAATTCAACAACACATTCTAGATTAACAGTTAAAGAAAGGTCTGAAGTAGGTATATCAGATAACTTGATTAGGATTGCAGTTGGTTTAGAAGATATCGAAGATATAAAGGATGACCTAAAATACCTTAATAAATAAGTATTAAACCCACTTTATTCAACTGGGTTACATGATAAAATATTATGTAAATTCACATTAATTAGATAACCAAAATAAATTCAAAATATGGATCAATTCGCTAAAGAAACAATCCCAGTTAGTTTAGAAGATGAGATGAAAACATCTTATCTTGATTATGCAATGAGTGTCATTGTAGGTCGAGCGCTTCCCGATGTAAGAGATGGACTTAAACCTGTTCATAGGAGAGTTCTTTTTGCAATGCATGAGCTAAGTAATAGCTTTAATCGTCCATATAAAAAATCTGCAAGAATTGTCGGTGACGTTATTGGTAAATATCATCCTCATGGTGATACAGCTGTCTATGACACTATTGTTCGAATGGCACAAGACTTTAGTCTTCGTTACATGTTGGTGGACGGGCAGGGTAATTTTGGTTCAGTTGATGGAGATAATGCAGCAGCAATGCGTTATACCGAAATTAGAATGTCTAAAATTTCCCATGAACTTTTAGCTGATCTTGATAAAGAAACAGTTGATTTTGGTCCAAATTATGATGGATCAGAACATGAGCCGTTAGTAATGCCAACCAGATTACCCAATCTCTTGATTAATGGTAGTTCAGGTATTGCAGTAGGTATGGCAACTAATATACCCCCACATAATTTGTCAGAAGTTATTGATGCCCTTCAGGCAATGTTAAAAAATCCAGAAATTACAACAGACGAATTAATAGAAATTATTCCTGCTCCAGATTTTCCGACTGCTGGAATTATTCACGGTATCTCTGGAGTGAGAGATGGCTATAGAACTGGTCGTGGTCGAGTCATTATGAGAGGAAGAACTCATGTTGAAGATCTCGAGAAGGGAAATAGAGAGTCAATAATTGTGGATGAGCTCCCTTACCAGGTAAATAAAAAGACATTCATTGAAAAAATTGCTGACTTGGTAGGAGATAAAAAAATTGAAGGAATTTCAGATCTGCGTGACGAGTCTGACAAGTCTGGAATGAGGGTGGTTATCGAACTAAAAAGAGGCGAAATTCCTGATGTAGTTTTAAATAATCTATACAAACAAACGCAACTTCAAGATAGTTTTGGTATGAATATGGTTGCCCTTATAGATGGCCAGCCTAAATTATTAAATTTGTGGCAAATTATTGATGCATTCTTAAAGCACCGCCGTGAAGTTATTACGCGAAGAACAGTTTTTGAGCTTAAAAAAGCCAGGGATAGAGGTCATGTTTTAGAGGGTCTAGCTGTAGCTTTGGCTAATGTTGATGAAATGATAAAAATTATCAAAGCAGCGGCAACCCCACCAGACGCTAAAAAAGAATTAATGGGTCGATTGTGGAAGTCTGAGGTTGTTGAGACTATGCTTAAGAAGTCATCAGATGACCTATCAAGGCCAGATGGCCTATCAAAAGATTATGGCTTAAAATCAGACGGGTATTGGCTTTCAGATAACCAGGCACAAGAAATTCTTCAATTAAGACTTCAGAGGCTAACTGGTTTAGAGCAAGAAAAAATTGTTAAAGAATATCGAGAAATCATGAATACAATCCTAGATTTAATGGATGTCTTGTCAAATTCTCAAAGAGTTACCTCAATTATTACAACCGAACTTGATGAGATTAAGACTCAATACGGAGACAAGAGAAGGAGTGAAATTGTTATTAATGCTCAAGATCTCTCTATTGAGGATCTTATTACGCCTCAGGATATGGTCGTAACTCTTTCCAATACTGGCTACATAAAAGCACAAGTCCTAGATGAGTATAGAGCTCAAAAAAGAGGTGGTCGTGGTAAACAGGCAATGACAACTAAGGATGATGATTTTATTGAGCAAATGTTTGTCGCAAACTCACATGACAACATTTTATGTTTCTCTAGTAGGGGTCAAGTCTATTGGTTGAAAGTATACGAGGTGCCACAAGGTAGTCGTATCAGTAAAGGCAAGCCAATTGTTAATTTATTTCCATTAATGCCAGGCGAAAAAATAAATGCGATTCTTGCAGTAAAAGACTTTGTTGATGATGAATTTATATTTATGGCAACAGCAAAAGGAACAGTTAAAAAAACTCCGTTATCAGATTTTTCAAACCCAAGAAAGTCAGGAATTATTGCGATTAAACTTGATAATGGAGATTTCCTAGTTGGTGCTGGAGTTACTGACGGTGGCAATGATATTGTATTGGTGTCAAATGGTGGTAAGGCTGTATGGTTTGATGAAAATGATGTTAGAAGTATGGGTCGAAATGCTCGTGGCGTTCGTGGTATGAAATTGGTTGAAAATCAGCAGGTACTATCATTATTAATCGCTTCTTCAGATGAGCAATCAGTATTGGTTGCAACTGAAAATGGTTTTGGTAAGAGAACAGTTCTTTCCGAATTCAGAAAATCAGGCAGAGGAACGCAGGGAGTTAAAGCTATTCAGGTTAGCGATAGAAATGGAATAGTTATAGCTGCTAAGTTAGTAGGCGATCATGATGAACTTATGTTAATTACAACTGGTGGAGTTTTAATTCGAACAAGAGTTAGCGAAATAAGAGAGTTAGGAAGGGCTACTCAAGGTGTTACTCTAATTAATTTATCAAAAGACGAAAAATTATCTGGAATTGAAAAGATTGTTGAATCAGACCAGATAGATGATGATGGCCAAGATGAGTTGCAAATTTAATTTTTCGGCAGGCCCAGCAGCAATACCAACTGATGTTTTAAAAAAAGTTCAGTCTGAGCTCTTAGATTGGAATGGAACAGGTATGTCGGTGATGGAAATGTCACATAGAGGTAAGCAGTATTTGCCAATTATAGAAGAGGCCGAGAGTAATTTAAGGCTTTTGCTTAGCATTCCAAAAAACTATAAAGTCCTATTTCTTCAGGGTGGGGCAATAACGCAAAATTTTATGGTGCCGATGAATCTTCTTAATAATAGATCTGCCAGTTACGTAGTTTCTGGATACTGGTCTAAAAGATCATTTAATGATGCCCAGCCATTTAATGGAATAAATTTGAGCGCTACATCCGAACATATCGACTATAAAAAAGCTCCACAATATAAAGAATGGGCCTATGACAAGGAGGATGCCTACCTGCATTACTGTTTAAATGAGACAATACATGGGGTAGAGTTCTTCGATGAACCAAATATTCAGGATGTTCCATTAGTTTGCGATATGTCATCTAATATTCTCTCTAGGCCAATTGACATTAAAAGTTATGGTGTTATTTATGCCGGTGCGCAAAAAAATATTGGACCTGCAGGATTAACGCTCGTCATAGTTCGGGATGACTTGATCGATGTGGCTGATAAAAAAGTACCTACTACTTTTAATTGGAAGATACAGTCAGATAACAACTCAATGATTAATACTCCAGCAACATTTAGCATATATATTGCTGGCTTAGTTTTTAAATGGATTTTAGCTCGAGGAGGACTTGAATTTATGGAGGAGGAAAATATTAAAAAGGCGAGTGCCCTTTATAATTTTATCGACTCCAGTGATTTTTATTATAATACTATTGATGTTAGTAATAGATCGAGAATGAATGTGCCTTTTAGGATTACTAATGATGATTTGACAAGTCAATTTGTGAGTGAGGCAGAGAAAAATGGTCTCAATGGCTTAAAGGGACATAGAATGGTTGGTGGTTTAAGGGCATCTATTTATAATGCTATGAATATAAATGGTGTAACAGCACTTATTGATTTTATGCACAGATTTGAAAAAAATAATTAATAATGAAAAAAAAATTAAATAAACTAAGAATTGAAATTGATAATGTTGATAAGAAATTATTAGCGTTATTGTCTAAAAGAGCTAGCCTAGCAAAAGATGTTGGGAAAACTAAAGATGATGGAGTGATCTATCGCCCCGAAAGAGAAGCGCAAATCTTATCTGCATTAACAGCATTGAATGAAGGTCCATTGTCCAAAGAGGGTGTTATTGATATTTTTAAATCTATTATCTCTAATTGCCGAGCCCTTGAAAAGAAAATTTGTGTTTCATTTTTAGGCCCTCTAGGCACATTTAGCGAAGAGGCTACTATCGGTCAATTCGGAAGAAATATAGATTTAAGTCCGACAGATAGTATTGATGAGGTTTTTAACTCAGTGCAGTCTGATATCTCACATTATGGAGTTGTACCTGTTGAAAATTCAACTGAGGGTGCGATTAGTAGAACCTTGGATTTATTACTGACTAAAGATCTTAAAATTTGTGGTGAAATAATATTACCAATACACCACTGTTTACTCTCTAAAAATAAATCTACTGACAAAATAAGAACACTTTATGCTCATGGCCAATCTTTAGCACAGTGCCATGATTGGATTATGATTAATTTACCTAATGTTAAGAAAGTGCCTGTAATGAGTAATGCCGAAGGCGCACGACTTTCTTCGAAAGATAAGAATTCCGCATCAATTGCTAGTAATAAAGCCGCGGACTTATACAACCTAAACATATTATTTAAAAATATTGAAGATGAAATTAATAACACGACTCGTTTTCTAGTTCTGTCCAAGCACGATGTAAAGCCAAGTGGGAAGGATAAAACTTCAATTGTAATTGCAACAAAAAACAAACCTGGTGCGATTGCAGAACTTGTTTCTCCATTCGCAAAGAACAAAGTGAGCATGACAAAGCTAGAGTCAAGACCTTCAAAATTAGGACTTTGGGAGTACGTATTTTTCGTGGATATAGAGGGGCACTACCAGGATAAAGCTGTTAAATTATCGCTAAATCAACTTGAGCTTAAAGCTTCATTCATCAAAATTTTGGGATCATATCCCGTTAAGTAAGAAAATGAATTCTATTGTAATTCCTGATTATATTAATTCCATCCATCCTTATGAAGGCGGTAAGCCAATAAAAGAGGTCGCTCGAGAACTGAACATACCAGAGCATGATATTGTCAAACTTGCATCAAATGAAAATCCTCTAGGAATTAGTCCAAAAGCAAAAAAAGCTATTGAGGATAACATTGAGGAGGTATCTAGGTATCCAGACGGAAATGCTTTTTATTTAAAGCAGGCTATAAATAAAAAATTTAACATTGCGACAGATCAGATAATTTTAGGAAATGGATCAAACGATATTCTAGAGCTTGTAGCAAGAACATTTCTGTCTATAAATGATGAGGCAATATATTCCGAACATGCTTTTGCTGTGTATTCACTTGTTGTTCAGGCTGTTGGAGCAAGGGGTATAGAAGTTCCTGCAAGTAATTATGCTCATGACTTAGATAAATTTCTATTAGCAATTAATGAAAAGACTAAAGTTATTTATATTGCTAATCCAAATAATCCTACAGGAACATTAATTGATAAAAGTACATTAAGGTCGTTTCTAGATGATGTTCCAAATAATGTTGTTGTCGTTCTCGACGAGGCTTATGATGAATACCTTAACGATAACTTAAAGTCTGAGGCTTTCGGTTGGACTGCTAAATATGAAAATCTATTGATCTCTAGAAGCTTTTCTAAGGCTTATGGGCTTGCGGGCCTTCGACTTGGTTATGGAGTTTCAAGCTCACACCTTATTGAGGTTATGAATCGAATTCGTCAGCCTTTTAATGTAAATAATCTTGCACAGATTGCTGCAATTGCATCATTAGATGATGATGATTTTATTGTCACTAGTAAAAAAATAAATAACACAGGAATGCAACAAATAACAACTGCCTTTTCTAGTTTAGGAATTGACTTTATTAAGTCATACGGAAATTTTATAGCTTTTAAATTTAAAGACGAGCAGACTGCAATGATGTATTATCAGCATTTACTAAGAAACGGTATCATCGTTAGATCAATTGCAAATTATAAAATGCCTCAATTTTTAAGGGTCAGCATTGGTTTAGAATTGGAAAATGATAAATTTATAAATATTTTAAGTAATTGTAATATTTAGGATTCAAATATGATTATTGTTATGAATAACACCGCTACTGAGGAACAAATTGAGAATGTTGTTTCTCGTATTAAGCAAAAAGGACTAGAAGTGACAATATCTAAGGGAATAGAAAAAACCTTAGTAGGAGCAGTAGGTGACGAGCGCTTATTAGATCCAGAACTCTTACAGTCACTTCCTGCTGTTGAGCAAGCCCTTCATATAGTAAAACCCTATAAGATTGTTGCTAGAGAATGGCACAAAGATGATTCAGTTATTGATATCTCTGGCCACCCGATTGGTGGTAAACATATACAAATTATTTCAGGACCATGCTCTGTTGAAACTCCTGATCAAATGGAGAAATCTGCTAAGGCAGTTAAGGCAGCAGGCGTTAAATTAATGCGTGGCGGAGCTTTTAAGCCAAGAACGAGTCCATATTCTTTTCAGGGTGTAGGCTTTGATGGGCTTGATATGTTTCGTAAGGCAGCAGATAAAGAAGGACTCCCTATTGTTACTGAGCTGCTAGATGTTAGGCACCTTGATAAATTTCTTGAGCAAAAAGTTGATGTTATTCAAATTGGTACTAGGAGTATGCAGAATTTTGAACTCCTCAGAGAAGTTGGAAAAGTTAATGTTCCAGTAATTCTTAAAAGAGGGATGTCAGCAACGATTTCAGAATGGTTAATGGCAGCAGAATATATTGCTGCCGGGGGTAACCATAATATTATTTTTTGTGAGAGGGGTATCCGAACATTTGAAACCTATTACAGAAACGTTCTTGATGTTACTGCTATTCCAGTTTTAAAGAAAGAAACACATCTCCCTGTTATTATTGATCCATCACATTCAGGCGGTAAGGCGTGGATGGTTGCTGCATTATCTCGTGCAGGTATTGCTGCAGGTGCTGATGGCCTTTTGGTGGAAATGCATCCTAACCCTTGCGAGGCTTGGTGTGATGCTGATCAGGCAATTAATCCAGATGAGCTTAAAACATTAATGGGTGAATTATCAGCTATTGCTAAGATTCTAGGCCGCACTATTTCAGATTAACTCATGGATATCATGAGTTTGGAATAGATATTTTCCCCTGTTACATTTCCTTGGAGTCATTCAATATTCATCCATTAAATTAACAATGACTTGGAAATAGTATGCATATCAGAGTTTTAGGTTCTGGGGCCGGTGGTGGTTTCCCTCAATGGAATTGTAATTGCGAAAATTGTGCAGGAGTAAGGGCAAAGAACCCAAATTTGAAAGCAAGAACACAATCTTCCATTACTGTTAGTTCTAACGGAGTGGATTGGATTTTATTCAATGCATCCCCTGATATAAGAGCACAAATTGAGTCATTTCCGCCTCTTCAGCCAGCAAGAAAAATCCGAGACACAGGCATAGCATCTATTGTAATAACTGATGGACAAATAGATCATGCCACAGGTTTGTTGATACTAAGGGAACATGATAAACCATGGGATATCTACTGTACAAAGTCAGTTTATGAAGATATGACAACTGGCTATCCAATATTTAATATTTTAGGTCATTTTAGAGGGGTTAATTGGCATGAGGTTTCAACCGAACAAGATTCCTACACAATCCCAAAAGCAGATGATTTAATTTTTACTGCAGTTCCTTTAAAAAGCGAAGCACCCCCATATTCTCCTCATAGGCATAATACTGTCCCTGGAGATAATGTGGGGTATAAGATAGAAGATACAAAAACAGGCACGAATTTGTTTTATGCTCCGGGCTTAGGGGTTATTGAAGATCATGTCTTAGACTATATGGCTAATGCTGATGTAGTTTTAATTGATGGGACTGTATGGACTAACGACGAAATGTCTAGACATGGTATTAATGATAAGTTGGCTAGCGAGATGGGCCACTTAGATCAATCAAGTAAAGGTGGAATAATGGAGACATTAAGTAGCCTTAAAAAGCCAAGAAAAATTTTAATACACATTAATAATACCAACCCAATTCTAAAGGAAGATTCAGATGAAAGAAAATTACTGAATTCTCATAATATTGAGGTGTCATATGATGGTATGGACATTATCATATAAAGGATACATTCAATGACTAAACCATGGACTAGAGAAGAATTTGAAGAAAAGTTAAGACAAAAGGGTAAGGGTTATCATATTTACCATCCCTTTCATGTGATGATGTACGAGGGAAAATTATCAAAAGAACAACTTCAAAGTTGGGTTTTAAACCGATTTTATTATCAAATCAGTATCCCTTTAAAGGATGCTGCAATTTTATCTAATTGCCCAGATAAAGACATAAGAAAAGAATGGATAGTAAGAATTCTTGATCATGATGGAGAGGGTAATGCTGTTGGTGGTATTGAGGCATGGATAAACCTAGGGCAAGCAGTAGGGTTAAAAAGAGAGGATGTGACTTCTCTTAAGCATGTTAGTCCTGGGGTAAAGTTTGCTGTTGATGCCTACATAAATTTTGCTAAGCAGCGTTCGTGGCAAGAATCAATCTGCTCATCCTTAACTGAGCTATTTGCCCCGCATATTCACCAACAGAGAATTAGCTCATGGCCTAAAATGTACCCCTGGATAGATGAGTCAGGTCTAATTTATTTCAAAAAACGGCTAACTGAAGCTAGAAGAGATGTGGAGCATGGACTAGGAGTAACACTAGATTATTTCAGCCGAACTAGAGAAACTCAGGAGCAGGCCCTTGAGATATTACAATTTAAGCTTAACGTTTTATGGGTGATTGCTGACTCAATCATGCTTGCATCTTCAAATATTAAGGTAGAAGATCGAGATTATTTAAGGCAACCAATAAATTAAAATTATGACAATTCAAAGTACAGATATTTATAAAATTGCAGCTCATCATCGATTTCAATGGGAAAAAGCACAAGACTGCTATGTAATTCTTTTCCCTGAGGGTATGGTTAAGCTTAATGGCGGAGCAGGTGAAGTATTGAATCTAATTAATGGTGAATCTACAATAACTCTTATTACAGAATCGTTAACAAAAAAATTTCCAGATACCCCAAACCTTAAAAAAGATATTGTTGGTATGATAGAGCTAGCATTAGAGAAGGCTTGGATAGAGAAGATTAATTAAGGATATTAAATATGGCTGATCAAAATAATGGCGTTTCAAGCGCTACAACAACCACACAACCACTTTGGTTACTGGCAGAAATTACTTATCGGTGCCCGCTCCATTGCGCATTTTGCTACAACCCAACAGACTACGATAAACATACTCAGAATGAATTAGATACAAAGTCATGGATAAGCGTGCTCAACCAAGCCAGAGAATTGGGTGCAGCTCAACTTGGAATTTCAGGTGGTGAGCCGTTACTTCGTGATGACATTGAGGTAATAGTTGAGGAAGCTCATCAGCTTGGTTATTACAGTAATTTAATTACATCTGGGGTTGGCCTAACTGATAAAAGAATTGATGCTTTTAAAAAAGGTGGATTGGACCATATTCAGCTATCAATGCATGATATAACCGAAGAAATTAATAATTTTATTACAGATACAAATACCTTTAAGTTAAAGAAAAAAGTAGCAGCTATGATAAAAGATAGGGGGTACCCGATGGTATTAAATGTCGTTATCCACCGCTACAATATTGATCATATAAAAGAAATATTAGAGATGGCTGAAGCACTTGGGGCCGACTACGTTGAGCTGGCTAACACTCAATACTATGGATGGTCCTTAATTAATAGAAACCAGCTAATGCCAACAAAAGAACAAATCGATCATGCAGAATTGGTAACCAACCAATATCGAGATCGTGTTGGTAACAAAATGAAGATTTTCTTTGTCGTACCTGATTATTACGCAGAAAGGCCTAAGAAATGCATGAATGGCTGGGGTGAGGTATTTATGATCGTGACTGCCAATGGAGATGTACTTCCTTGCCATTCTGCGAGAGTAATTCCAAATCTAGAATTCCCAAATGTGAAAGATGATCCTATTAAAGGTGCTTGGTACGATTCCCCCGCATTTAATAAGTTTCGGGGTGATGATTGGATGAAAGAGCCATGTCGATCATGTCCAGAAAAAGAAAATGACTTGGGTGGTTGTCGATGCCAAGCATTTTTACTGACAGGAGATGCTGAGAGCGCTGATCCTGTTTGTACGCTTTCCCCTAATCGACATATAATTGAGAAAGCAGTTATTGATGCACAAAATCCTGAATTACAGGCTCAACCAATAATATTCAGAACAGACAAGAACTCAAAAAGAATTAATGAGGGTGAAGAGAAGGACCGTCTAGCAGGCTTTCATTCTGTGCCTTAAGTTAAGTAAGAATTTATAATGCATCTTTTCTTTAATTCAAGGGTAATAACGCTTGCAATGCTTGCAAGTTTAGCG
>Ga0209709_10005106_pt1 | contig 10420 bp, 10 predicted proteins | sample ArcticOcean_MG_C_2_FD_187435 | JGI IMG/M metagenome (GOLD analysis project Ga0209709, IMG submission 187435) | Marine microbial communities from western Arctic Ocean - ArcticOcean_MG_CB4_136 (SPAdes) (version 2) | ecosystem: Environmental > Aquatic > Marine > Oceanic | place: Arctic Ocean...
TTAATATAAGCTATATAATATAAACTTAAAAATAAACTACTTACCTGTTATGTCTTTGACGTCTTTGACGTCTTTGACGTCTTTGATGTCTCTGATGCCTTTGATCCTTTGATGCCTTTGATGCCTTTGATGCCTTTTTGGGATCTTAGGTTGGGAATGCTAGTTTTTAAATAAATTTTTAAATAAAATTTGAAATTGACCTGCTCCACCAACGATATCAAAAGACTTATTTTTTATTCACTGCAATATTTTTTTTTATTCATCACAATTTTTTTTTATTCATCATAAAAATTTAATCTAATTCGTTATATTTTTTTTTTATATATTTTTTATAAAACCTTGTCAATTCGGTACGAATATGTGTTTTTTTTGACGCCGGTCATTTTTTTTATTTTTCCATTTCTTCGTGATAATGCTAGGATTCATCAAAATATAAAAACAAAAATCACGCGTCAAAAACAAATTATTTTTTAAACCCAAAAAAAATTGACAAGACTTCATGGCGTCCCAATATTTCATCGAAAGTGTTTCCTGTGACGACGACGACGAGGAGGACGAGGAGGAGGAGGACGATAAAGACGAGGTGTTGGATGATTTCTGGGACGACAGCGAGGATAATTGTGATGTGGATTTATCGGTGTACGCGGCATGCGATCACATGCGTGACCACATGGACGACGAAGCAACTCGAAAGTCTTTTCAGAAAGGAATTAAACAACTCGAAGAAAGATATGAGAAGAGTAGACGCCCAGCTGAGTCCTTAAAATATATTCGGAAGCCAGACGCCGTTGTTTCGGTTGGTGGTGCCGCTAACGGAGCGATTGCTAATAAGCGCCGTATCATAGGTGGGAAACGCCGCAAAAAACAGCACACGAAACTTGGCAATATCGCGGCCATTTTTTCTCGTGTGGCTACAAAATCAACACATGGGACCGCGGCGACCAAGTCAATCACGAAACGTGTGGCGTATGCGACGTGTGCGAACGGATTCTGCGCGGAGAGAGTGAAGCCCGGCAGCCTATGGTGTCAAAAACACGCTCGGAAAAAGCAGCGGCGACGCAACAGCGCGGTGATACAGCAAGAGGTGCAAGCTTTGGGGAAGCGGCGGAAAAAGCTGGCAGCACTACTCCCGGTGTTTGAGGAAAAAAAGATGTTGATGTCGTTCGCGTTTACCGCGCCCGGGCCGAACACGTGCGTGCGATGCGGGCTCCCAAATCTGCTCGGTGTGATGGTGTGCGAAAAGCACAAGCGACTAAGCGAGTTGCGTTCAGCCGCGGGCGTAAACACGAAAGCGACGGTGGAGGCGGCGCTCGCCGTATTGGACAAAAAGTTGCGCTCGTTGCAGCAGGCAGCGAACACACCGACCCACAAACGACCCCGGTCCCCCACGTCGCACGAGAATGCTTTGACTCGCCACCATTGCCTGCACTGCCAGCATCGGTGGATGGTGCCTGTCGGAACGATTGTGGACGAGTGTCCGAAATGTGGGGACGGTAATTTAAATTAGAGAACACAACAGGTCGTATCCCAAAGAATGTCATCCCGTGACCGGGTGCTGCGCACGTTGCGGAAGCTATGTGGTAGGCGGCGCTTACCGACCGTCTCGGTACTGGACGCTGTCGTGGGGAGATTGTGGTGCAACAAGCTAGTGTGGAAGGGCCCGGTGGACGAAGATATGGCCACTGATTACATTACGCACTTCGAGCGCAACGGTACGATGGTGGGTGTGTTTTTTCGGCGTCATTCTACCGTTATTTTTTTCTGCGAGGCGATCGCCGCACAACTTCCCGTCGGCAAGTTTGGAGACGATTACAGCGTCCGCCTGCGATATATCTCAAGTGGCCTGAAGATGGACGGGTGTTTGCTCCACGTCACGGAGATGGGGCCGGAGGAAATGGTGTTCGAAACCGTTGCGGGAATGACGATGTCTGTGATGGACGCGATTGCCAACTAATAAAAAGAAAATGTAATTTTTTTATGATTATGATTCGCACGACTCGCCAGACGCAGCGAGACGAGTACAAATATCTTGGCTTTTCAAGTAGTGAAGTCCTTGCCCATTAAATGACAACGCTGACACGGCACTTGTAGTAGCATCTTGTTTGAACCACGTCGGGAATCCTTGAATTTGTGTCTTGGTTTTCCTGCATACCTCATTTTTCCAGTCATCATCCCCGACGTGCTTGATAAGGTCTTTATTTCCGTCTTGGCACATCACCATGTGCACGTTGGTTGCAGACCCATCCTTTATTTTGGTGATTTCTTCGTCTTGTTTTGATGAGTAGCGGCACCATTCGGCGCCGACTGCGAATACAGTAGTCATATGTTGTTTGTTGTTTGTTGTTGTTTGTTGTTGTTTGTTGTTGTTTGTTGTTGTTTGTTGTTTGTTCATGTCTCAATAAAAAAAAAATGGCATGGAGTTTCAGTTTAACCAAAAATGATTTTTTTTTTCCCGTGTTGATGGCGCTCAAACGCACGTAGAAAATAAACGCACGACTCACAAAATTTTATATTGCCTTGAACAAAACAAAAAAAACATGCCGACCACAAAACCCACCACGACGCCAGACAAGCAAGAAAAAGTTGCCGAGAAACACCCCATATTGCTCCACATGGTATACAACCAAGAGGGATCCATGTGCCCGTTCAAAATGAGTGGGTGGACTCTTATGTGCATTGTGCTCGTGGTCGTGTGCTGCATGTATGCCTACAGATCGAATAAAGTATCTCTCGCGATGAAGGGTGGTGCCGCCCCGGTCACCGTCCGTACCGTGGCACCTTCCGCCGACGAACTCTTGTCCGAACTCAGTAGCTTTTAACCGTGTTAGAATTACAAATAATTAGCATGGTGCTCCGCGGCAACACAGAAAATCAAAGTAATTATTGTTTTGTGTTTTTGTGTTTTGTGTTCTAGTATTTTATTTTTTTTTTATTCTTTCTGAACCCCCTGTGTGGCAACAAATGCACCGTCCTTTGTTTCAATGGAGAGCATGGGTGCATTCCAAACGGGCGAGCGGACGTGTTTTCGCAAGTCGCGGACGAACCGTTCGAAGCCGACGCTCGCGTTGTCGGTCTTATGGATGATCCACATCAATTGACCGACCAGCACGGAATTGTTCATGTCTAAATGTGCGTCAAACATGCAAACGAATGCCGCGCGCAGCTCAGCTTCTGCTTTCAGGGCCTTTAGATCCGCTTCGCTCTTCGCGTTCTTTTTCGCGCCACATGCGGCCAAGACTGCACGCGAAGCTGTGTTTAACTGCTTCATAAATTGCATGCACATTGTCCCGCCGCAGATTAAAAAGTCTTCGGCGCAAGCGTAATCCCGCGACGCGTACAGAATTGGGTTGTAGTAGATCTCACGCACACTTTGCCAAACGTCACCAGCGACAAAGTTGACACGATGCCTGCGGTCGTCGTTCAACTGCGTTTTGCAGAGCGTGCAAAACAAAGTCTCCTGTGCTCGTTCCTCGTCCGAGGGATCTCCAATAACATTCTCGAAAAACTCGTTGATGGCGTGCACTGCGTCTGCCGGTCGCATCACGGACTGACCGAACATGATTTCGAATTCTGTTTCTACGAGCACATCGTCAAGATACCGCTCCTCGACATCGCTAAGGCAACCTTTCAGAATGATTTTCATGTTCGCGGTCCCGAACTCACGAAATACCCTTCGCATACCGCGGAGGTTGTACGGAAACACCTCGGTGTGCACGCGAAGCATTTCGGGCAGCTTCTTGCCGTACTCCTTTGCGAAGAGCATTAGTTTGTAACCGCTGCCGGACGTGACCACACCGGTGTGTGGTCTCATGTGCTCATCGAAGAAACGCCGCAAACACGCGCGGACACCGGCGGGATCGGCAGTCTTCAGACACTCGCGTACCATAGCGGGGTTTGTGATGGGCACGCTCACACCAGCGGGCCCACTTATGCTGCCAACCAACTGTTCCTTCACGGCACAAAACACCTTTTCCCGATGGCAAATATCCGGCTGGCGAAGCATGCGCTTCTGCACCTCTTCACGAAACGCGCCGAGGGATTCGTGCACGGCCTTGCCGGAAGACCTGTCGAGATTTCGCTTCGCAATCATGTGCACGACCACTTTGCGCGTTACCGCCAGTGCGTGGGAGGGGAACACATCAAATTTTTGCAACAGTGAGTGCAGAAACGCGCCGTTGTCGCCGCCGCACAACATGCTGTGTGCCACGCGGGTTTGGTGCTCCTCTGTCCAAGATCGATGGTCCAAATCTTCGAGAGACACATCACCCGGTATGTCGTACAGGTACATCGGCGCCGTTTTCTGTCTAAGTTTGGCCGACAGTTTGCGGCGCATGTTGGCCAGCGTGCGGGTTTTCAATTTGAGTCCTTGAACCCTCGACGTAAGATGCTGCAGGATCGTCGGCACGTCCTGTAGGGACCATGTATGGTCGTCGGCGAGGTCGAGCACATGTTTGGTCGCCGACCCGAACGCCTCGTGCATGTACTTGTTGATTGCCTGAACATGCACGCTGGTTCGCATGAGGTCTCCACCCAAAGACTTGACTAAGTGGAGGCGCGCCTCGACCATGACCCGAACCTGCTCGTTCAGATTTTCGATACGGTGGCGCATGGTGTCATCTTCTTTGTTCTTTTGTACATCCTCCGCGATTGCGACGTCAAAGTAGTCAAGCGAGGCAGCCTTCTGGTTCTTCTTTTTTGCTTTATTCTTGGTCTTCTTTTTCTTCTTCTTCTTCTTATTGCCCTTCTTTTTAGACGTATTGGCAGACGTTTCATCTATCACAAACGACGTCGGGGATGCTCTCGGTGAATAGACGACAGTTGACGTGTCCGACTCCGTATATAATTGTACGTTTCGTTGGTCCCGCAAGTTTTCGCTGCAGAACTGCAGCCACCGCCTGTGTTTATCTTTAAGAACAACGAGTCGAACAAGCGTGCACCACTTGGCCTTGGTGGCAATGTGGTACCGAGTCAAATTCTTCCACATCGTAAAGCGCGTGGCCAGACGACGAAGCACCACGTGCTTGATGCAGAAATACGCGGTGTTGATCGCGGCACGTTGCACTGCCCCGCGACGAGAACGGTTCAATTCATTCATCTCGGCAGCGTGTGTGGCTTTCATCCCTCTCACCTTTGCCTTGTGGGCATATGCCACACGTTTCTCACGGGCCTTGTACTCCCGTCGGACGTCCGCAATATCGGTCACGTGTTCTTTCCTAGCGGATACCATCGTACACGCGATTGTGTTTTTTTTCATAGCCTGCATGTTGGCTTTGTGAGCCTCGTTCGTTTGTTTCTGTTGCAACTGTAATTTCTGAAGTTCCGAGCTCTGTTGGTTCTGGCGTTCGAGTAAATCGGCACTCACCCCCTGAAGCCTATTGTTTTCCTTCGCGAGTAACTCACAGAAGCTTCCAAACGTGAAAAAGCCACGCGGGCCGACGTCGACGACTATACCATAGGTCTCCAGATGGCTTTTCAGATCGTGTTGTTGCACGTCAAATACCGTTGGAATCGCCTCGATGGCATGTGAGTCTCCGTCCGACGAGTAGAAATTTTCGTCGCAGAAGCAATCTGTTGTAGCCACGCAAGTTCCCTGAATGTAGGTTGCAGCGTCCAGAAGCGCGGCCCACTGTTGTTTGTCCACACCAACCACGCGCACAAGAGCGTATGGCACAAATCCCCGCTTTTGGCAGTGCGTCGCGACATCAAACGCCGTCGGGAATATCACGGGAAACTTGAAGAACTGTCGCCCATTGAAGAGAACAGTGACGCTAGACATTGTGTGGTGGGTTTTATATAAATATTTCAATATTTCAATAATAAAGTTTGTGATCCAAAAAAATAAAGTTTGACGCGTGATAAAAAAGTTCAATTTTTACGTGTATTTGACGCGTGATAATATTAGATTTCCATATAATTTATTTGGAATTGCCAAACAACGATGTGGTGGATGCTTTTAGTATACATTTTGCTGACCGCGTACGCGCTGTACGTCGTGGTGTTTCTGTCAGTGTTGTCATACACCACGTACAAAGAGTGGTGCGGAGATATGGGCTTTGTGGGGTGGCTTTGCGGGTTAGTGGGTGGCTTTATGGGGTGGGTGCGCCGTAGATTTCAAACTGGACAGTACGAAGCCGTGGACAGGCAAGAGTACATCAGCTCGGTTGGGGGTCAGGACGCTGGACACAACGCTGGAGTTGGAGATGCGCACAACGCTGAACACGGAGATGGGCACAACGCGCACAACGCGCACAACGCGCACAACGCTGAACACGGAGATGGACACAACGGGCACAACGCGCACAACGCTGAACACGGAGATGGACACAACGGGCACAACGCGCACAACGCTGAACACGGAGATGGACACAACGGGCACAACACACACAACACCGAACACAGAGATGGACACAACGGACACAACGCACACAACGCTGGTCACGGAGATGGGTATGGCACGGGGCATGACACTAACGAGACACTATCAGGCGAACCGGTAATGCATCATGTTATGCAAGGTGACGCGCGTGCCCATGGCGACAACGCCATATTGAACTCGTTGCTTGCTCCGCTGCTGCGGCACCGCGTACCGCGCGAAGAAAGCGGAGAACGAATTATGGGGCGTTGTTTTCCACCCCAGTGTACACAGACGGACCCACCCATCGATCCACCACCGTCGAAGTTTGACGATTATTCCGACTCGAACGCCCCGGTTGAGTTTTAGGGATCGAATTTTAATGTACTAAATTAATGTACTAAAGTATAAACATGGAAAGAGAGCGACGACAATCCGAAGCGTTGGCGGCCACACACGCCAGATTACGGGAAGACAATGCCAACATGCGTAAAGTAGTTGCGGAGTACGAACACTACTGTGTGTTGTTGGAAAACACACTGGCCAGATTTGCAGCCGTTCCCGTGGATCAAATTCGCACCAATTACAGAAGGGGAAAACCCGTGCTCGATCCGGAACCAGTAAACAAAATAAAAACGTAATCAGAAAAAAAAAATCGTTGTGTAATGTTAGCAAACATAACATGTATGTGACTGACAGGATGATTACCGTGTTGCGCAATCAACTCGGTTACACAATCTATACAGTGACAGCACAAACAAATTGCACCACAGTTCAAAGATCCCTAACATCCGAGCGCGTCGTCGAGACACTGCAAATTTACCGCCGATCGGTTGAGTTGCGTTCTCTTGGTCGTCGTGCCAGTCTTTGGATCGATGGGTTGTGGGTCTGTCTTTGCTTCGGCTTTGTCATTCTTTGCTTCGGCCGTGTCAGTCTTTGCTTCGGCCCTGTCAGTCTTTGGATCGGCCGTGTCAGTCTTTGGATCGGCTTCGGCCGTTGCTTCGGCCGATATTGTTGCTGTCGTTTCTTCCTGAGCTGGTTGTAATACATCTGTTTGCGGGACTGGCCATTTACCCGAAGGATGTGACGGCGTGTTCGTGCGACTCTTTTCGCCGTCGGCGAGTTTTTTGCACATAAACTGCCCGTTTTTAACAGTGTACTGACCCGAGAATGGCCGCATGTCGTCTTTTTTGAAGTCTTTTCCATTGTACGTAACATCTTTGCGCGCCTTACCGTAGGTCTCGCACGCGAGTCCATTGAAGCCGTCGAAGACCGAGTTTCCGGCCTTGCACTCGTTGTTGTTGCCCATGCATGCGTTGATCGCGTTCGTCGTCAACTGGGTGTTCCACGTGCAAAAGCCCATGGCTATTTTTTGAGTTTTACCGTCGTCCCCAACAACGTTTTCGAACTTTGGCAGAGTATCGTGTCTGTGCGTGTTGACTCTTCGACCTTCGTCGTCAAAACACATCGCCATGTCAACCGTTTCATTCGTATCGAGGTCTATGCATTTGTCTATTAAATCGGGGGTCCAAGAACACAGTTTGGTGCTCGCACACCCATCAACATCTTTGATAGACGAGCAGTCCGACATGTCGCAGCGGAAGTTCATTTGGCTGCGAACGGCGTCGCATGCGTTCTGCGCGCTCGCGGCGGCGGCGGCGAGGGCTTCATCTTGCAGCGTTTTTGTGAACGGGCGGCACTTGATAGATCCTGCGAACTTGCCACCGTTCGTGTTTACACCCTCGGGGCACGTGAGCGCGGTCATTTCCGGCAGGTATATGTTGCGCACATCCTCCACCATATCGAGAATCGGGTCGGGGTAGTTGACCGATCCGGGGTTCTGAGCCTCGCCGGCGGTCATCGGTGAAGGGTCGCATGACATAAGGCACTCGGCCCTTGAGGCGCGACCGAATGACTGCAGCGCGCACTCGGTGTTGCAGGCTTTGCACGACGCAATGTGTCTGGCCTGCAAAGACTGCTCGAGGGTCGAGAGTCCGGTCGGCGCGGGAATGTGGTAGTCGCATGCGTTTATAAACTGAGGGGGGTCGACGTTCATTGTTGTTGATTTTTGTTTTGGTATAACAACAATATTTTTTTTAGGACGTCGGTTGGTGTTAGGAAGGCACTGTATCAATGCACCGCATGCCCTTTCGGCACATCGGGCACGTGATGAAAATGGCCTGTCCATGCAGTTGCACGCCGAATTCAAACGGTGAATTACGAATCGGCTCGGGCACAGGTGCTGCTCGACTCACAGAATGGTCCACGTGCTTGGACCAGCACGATGCGTGAAAATGGTGCCCGCACGGGGTCACGACGACCGGTCTGTCGGGCAGTGCCTCGCGGCAGATTGGGCAACTTTCGTCGGGCATGTGATCTCCATCGACAAATTTTATCGTGGTGTTTTCCTGCACCCAGCCGTTGTTGGCGAGTTTGCGAATTCGAGGCATCAGCAGTTTGTCGTCGGGCACGGTGTTGGGCAACAAACCAAACATTCCCGCCTGACACCGGTGCATAAAGTACGTCAGCGGTACGGGAATAGAGTCGGTGTTGGTGCCCGACGCAACATTCAACCCCGACCGGTTCAAAAACAGGAGGTCAAGGTCGATTCGCGGCGTCATACCGTTGCCCGCCACCGCCTTCCAACAATACACCCGTAAATACATGAGGTTCTCTGTCTCGTTCTCGAGCTCAAAGTCCAGCAGCCGGTGTGTCCGAAACTCCGTGACTTTTTTGTTTGTGACCCAGTCGTGCAGTTCTCTTTGCACGAACACGAGCGCCGCGTGATCAACCGAAACCACGGCCACACCACCGCGGTCGAAAAATTTTTGAGGGGGCGTTCCTCCAAGCGCCTCCGCGATGATTTGTCCGTGGAACGTGGCGTTGTATTTCAACAAGCGCCGTACCAACGGGTGGTCCAACAGCGCGCTCACCGACATCGCCATGATTTTTTTTTCACACGCGCAATAAAAAATGCACCGCGCCGCTGCCATTCTTCTGAACGAACGTCGGGTGGAACAAATCTCCGTCGACACGTCTCCGATGAGTCCGTTCACTCACGACGCGCTGGGTGGCACCCCGACCATAATGGGGGCGTGGAACGGCGGCGTCGTGCTGTTGGGTCGCGCACAACCGAGCGACGACGCAGCGGACGTGGCCGGAGCGCTGCTGCGACCAGACCACCGTGAACCCGGGGTGTTGAAGGGTCCTCTGTTGTTGACGTGCGCCGACGGCGAAGACGTGTTGGATTTCTCGCGCGAGGATTACGAACGATGGCTTACGTGTACGGTGGACGACCTCAGCGAAAATGCGGATTGACCACCGCTTTGCATTGCGTGCGGTTGCGAAACTCGAGCCGGTTGTCAAGCAACATGTACTCTAAACCCTGTGTCAAATGTGCCATCGAAAAGCATCCACCCGGCATTTGTACCAACCGGGCCACGGCTTGCGCTTTGGGAGATGCTTTGTTCTTCCCGTACACCACGCACGGACCGTTGGGGGCGTTCGTGGGATCTCGAGACGTGCGCACGGCCGTTTCCGCGACGGATAAAATGTCGCATGACGGGTCTCCGCTGAGGTTTAGAAACACCGTGTCCGACGTGGGGCGCCAATCAAAGACATTTGTAACCCTCTTCATTTGTTTTATCGTGCACAATAAAAAAAAAACAATAATTTATTGCAAAACAAGGAGAAGTAAAAACGCTTCCAACGATTCCAACGACAACGAAGAAATGTTTGTTTTTTCCGGAAATTTCATTTTCTATTCTGTAATTTTATATACTAGTAAACTTTTAAGAGTGCGATCAAGTGCGTTTAAAGACTGCCGGCTGACGCCGGTACCGTGTCGTCGAATGTATCTTCGTGCAGTGCGGACTGAACACTGCGCGTATCGCTGTATGCGTCGTTGTTCTCGTTGTCCGCTGCATTGTCTTTGGCTCGTGGGCTTGTGCACTGTGGCACACAGTCTGTCGATTCGTCGGACCACTTTATTCCCATTTGTTGAGAGGGCACTATTTTTTTCAGGTGGACCCAACGTTGCCGTTTCAACAGTGTCGTTACGTTACGCTC
>Ga0209709_10005107_pt1 | contig 10420 bp, 25 predicted proteins | sample ArcticOcean_MG_C_2_FD_187435 | JGI IMG/M metagenome (GOLD analysis project Ga0209709, IMG submission 187435) | Marine microbial communities from western Arctic Ocean - ArcticOcean_MG_CB4_136 (SPAdes) (version 2) | ecosystem: Environmental > Aquatic > Marine > Oceanic | place: Arctic Ocean...
GACAATGCGTTAAATAAAGTATCACAAATGCGTGGTGTTACTTTTGATAGAGACGGTGTAGCTAATAGTGGAGTCATTGCCCAAGAGTTTGAAAAGATTGCTCCTGAATTAGTTAAAACTGCTGATGATGAAATGGGTACTAAGTCAGTTGCTTATGCTAATACTGTTGGTTATCTCATTGAAGCCATCAAAGAATTAAAAGCTGAAGTTGCAGACTTAAAATGCAAAAAAGAATGTGAGTGTGAATAGTGACTATTGTTAGCTCAGGAGCTATTTCAATTAATTCTCTTGTTGGAGAATATGGTGGCTCAACCCCACATTCAATGAACGAATATTACAAAGGTGGTAGCTTAGTATTAAATCACAGCAACAATGCTAACGTACCAACTAGTGGCACAATACAACTTGATGATTTTTATGGTCAAAGCAATGCCCAACCTTTTGACGCTACTCTTGCTGGTACTTGTGGTTCAACTTCCGAGTCAGGTAAAGGTTTTGCTAATACTCATACTGGTATAAACACTGGAAGACTTTATGCTCTAGGGGTAAACCACACTACAGGAAGTTGGTCTGATGCTTCTTTTACTAATACAAGCGGTGGCACATCTTTTACAGTAAGAACATTTACGACCATAAATCGTACACTACACCCAGTACAACCAAGTATTGATGTTGAAGTAGATTTATCTGGTAATTATAATGGTCAAACTTTTTCTACTGCTACAGGGTGGAGATACATAAAAATCGGTTCAACAACGTATTTTGATTCAAACCTGACAGCTAACAATGTTAGTACTAGTACAACAGGAACTTATATAAGTACTGGCAATTACACAGTTTGGAAAATAGAGAGAGCTTCAAATACATTAAATAATATATTACCGTCTTCAGGCAGTATAACTTTAACTTTGAGTAATTAATATGATTTTAGAGTATGAAAAAAAACAAACTATTCACGCTGAAAAAGTCTGTGAACACGTTGTAAATGGCACAATTATTTTTGATGATTTAATTAGAACTGATTACATTCCAACTAATTTCTCTGCTACGCCAAAAAACTTTTTTCTAAGAGATAAACATAACGATTGGGATAAACTACATAATAAATTTGAAAATAAAATTTTAGATGAATGGTTTGTCGAACTTGGTTATACAAAAGAGAAACATTACATAGATAAAGCTACTAAAAGCATTATTGAAATAGATTATGCTGTAAATGAAAATACAGCAATTTCAGACATTACAGAACACAAAACAAGTGAGGAATTATGATTACAGTAAATATGTATTATTCTTGTGACACCTTAGATGATGAAATGCAGTTTTCATATACAGGAAACACTAAAGTTGGTGACTTCTTACAAAGAACACACGTTATAGAAAGCCCTGACCCTAAATTTAATGAAGACCACCCTGATAATCCAAAGATTTTTAAAAATTCTATGGCTCATGTTTTATGTTCAGGTTCTTTTTGCGTTACTCAAGAATGGACAGATGAAGATAATATATCAGCAGAAGATTTAGATGCGTTTGAAAGTATCATCAAATCACAAATTAATTGTGAAGTTGTAAAAGATTTAGCAAATAAAAAGATTATTGTTAATTACACATATAATGGAACTAATAACTCTTGGAGTGAACCAGCTTTTTGTTATTTATTAAAAGTTGGCAAAGCCAGAATAGAAGTAACGGAAGATAATTCTGATATGGTTTGTGTGGTGCGTATCAATAAAGATGATGGCACATGGAATGTAAGAGAAATAGACGTTGCAGCTCGTTCAACAGTAGCTATTGATAAGCCTGATTGTGAGCTTTGTTATACCGTATTCTGCAAAGAAGTTTATGTTGGTGATACTAAGTTTGATAAATGGACAACAAAAAAACAAACAACATCAAGCGTTAATGCAACTAACAAAAATAATGTTCCTGTAAAAATAATACAATATTACAAATAAGTGTTGATTGAAATACACAAACTTAATTTAGATAACCTCACTTTAAAACAATTAAATGATAAGGCTAAAAGTTACGGAGTAACAAGTGAAGAAGCACAAGTGCAAATACTTGATGAATTTCCAAATGTTTTATCTGCAATTACAGAAAAAATAGATTTATATGTAGGCAACAAGCACGATAAGTATTTAGTGCAATCGTGGTCTCTAAATTGGGAAAAAAATAGTGAACAAGTACTTCCAATGCACAATCACGGCTTTGCACATATAAATTTTGTTTTGTACACCAGTAAAGAAAAAAATAATTCACCATTAATAATTAGAGACATAAATAATTTAGAAAAAGAAATTGATTGTGAAACAAACGACTTACTAATTCTACCTAACCATTTAACACATTATGTGCGTAACCAAGTTAGTAAAGAAAACAGAATTTGTTATGCTGGAGATATTATCTTAACAACCAAATATCATAAACAAGGGCTGCATTTATCACCTATCCAATATTGGAAACAATTATAAATAAGTAACAAAGGAAAAATAAAATGAAAAATGGAAAATTTATAGACATTGCATTTCTAAAAACAGCATACAATACGCTACAAATTTCACTCCCATTATGGAGTGTTCTTATTATATGTGTAGTTGTGAGTTGGATTTTCTAATGAAGAATGTAGATGAGCTCAATGTTGAGGTAGAGAAAATATATGGTCAGATACGTCTAATTGAAAACTCAATTCGCACAATAGAGACAAACCATTTAGCCCACATTCAAAAATCAATCGAAACCATAAATAAAGTATTATGGTCAGTTGGCTTTATGCTGTTTGCACAACTAGTGATGACAGTAAAATCTTATATCGTAGGATAACATGACGCAACGCACAGTAAGAACACAAGACGGTGTTCATTACCCTACCCCTAAATTTAAGGAGAATTACACAATGATATTTCGTAAACAAAAACCAAAAAAACCAAAACCTAAACCACAATATTAAATGATAAACTTTTTAAATCCTATAATTGGATTAGCTAGTGAAGTAGTTAGTGGTGTCATAGACACTCGCAAAGCTAAAGCAAAACAAAAATTAGTAAAAATTGAAGCTGAAACAGAGATTGTTAAACAGCAAATTAAAGGAGAAATAGACTGGGATGTGGAAGCTATTAAGGGAAGCAAAGGAAGCTGGAAAGACGAATACCTTACTTTATTGTTTAGCATTCCTCTACTCTTGTGTTTTTTTCCTAGTACTGTTCCGTTTGTTGAGAGAGGTTTCGAAGCACTTGCTTTAACTCCTGACTGGTACAAATATACTTTAGGATTAATTGTATCTGCATCATTTGGTATAAAAGGTGCAACACAATTCTTTGGTAAAAAATGAAAATAAGTGACAATACAGCAGTAAGTATGCCAATGCGTAATCTTATAAGTATTATAGGAGCGTGTGTAATAGGTGCATGGTTTGGCTTTGGTGTTATTGAACGTTTAAATATTATTGAAACAGAGTTAAAACTTATTACAAAAGATTTGGATGCCGCAAACGAATTTATTGACGGTGTACCTAAAGGAGACATGGTCAGTCCACAAATTCAAGAGCTCTATTTACTAACTGAATTTCTCGCGGGAGATGTAGAAAAGTTAAAAGAACAGGTAGAAGGTGAAATACCAAACATTAAAAAGAATGATATGACTATTCAATTTCACGAGGATAGATTAATTAAACTAGAAGGTCGAAAAAATGGGAGTAGTTGAAGTAGTAGTACTGTTAAGTTTATGGACTTTTCAAGGAGAAGAACGCCACGTTGAAGGTTGGTTTCACCAAGACAATTTAAGTACCTGTCTTGCATCAAAAAGATTTGCTGAAAAGAGTGCGGGTAAAACAAATAAGTATACATGCTCAGTTGAAAAGTGTGAAATGAAAAAAGACCAAACAGGTGTTAAACATTGCGATAAAATAATTAAATAAACAGAAAGGAATACGTGGATTACGTAGCTTTAATAGTATTTACAATTTATTTTTTAAGTACTTTAATATTTAACTTAATATAATTATTAAGTATTCGTAACAACATATTCCAGATTGAGAGCCAAAATGGCAGATAAACAGCCAAAAATACAAGATGATACACTAGAAAACATTATTGATGAATTACCAAAGCTGTTAGTACAGCACGCATACAGAAAATTAAAATCAGGGGAAGACTTAACAGCTTCAGAAATGAAAGTCTGTTTAGATGTTTGTAAAGCTTACAGTGCTAACACACTTGTAGAAAAAACAAACAACATATTAGAGGGACTTCCTTTTGACACAGAAGAATAAAATAGATAACTTTAAAAACTTTCTATATCTCGCTTGGAAACATTTAAACTTACCTGACCCTACTCCTATTCAGTATGACATAGCAGACTATTTACAAGCTAAAGAAAAACGTATTGTGATACAAGCATTTCGAGGTGTCGGAAAATCTTGGATTACTTCAGCATACGTTTGTCACCAACTTTTAATGAACCCACAAAGAAATATCTTAGTGGTATCAGCTTCTAAAACTAGAGCTGATGACTTTAGTACATTCACCCAAAGACTAATTGGTGAAATGCCAATGCTCGAACATTTAAAACCTAGAGACAATCAAAGACATTCTAAAATAAGTTTTGATGTCGCTCCAGCGTTAGCATCACACGCTCCCTCAGTTAAATCTATGGGTATCACAGGACAGCTTACTGGCTCACGTGCCGATTTAATTATTGCTGATGACGTTGAGTCTGCAAATAACTCACAGACACAGCTAATGAGAGATAGATTAGGTGAAACTGTAAAAGAATTTGATGCAATTATTAAACCTAAAGTGGGACGTGTAGTCTTCTTAGGAACACCACAGACTGAAATGAGTCTATATAATGGCTTAACTGAGCGTGGTTTTAAAACTAGAATATGGTCAGCCTTATATCCTGACAAAACACAAGTTACTGGCTATGGAGAAAAGTTATCTCCTAAGATATTAGAAGAGCTTAAGGAAGACAAAAAGCTTGAAGGTAAACCTACTGACCCTGATAGATTCAATGAAGTAGACTTAATGGAAAGACAAGCTTCCTACGGACGCTCAGGTTTTAACCTACAGTTTATGTTGGATACTACTATGTCTGACGCTAACAAATACCCACTGAAACTAAATGACCTAACAGTCATATCAGGTCTCAGCAGTTGGGAGAAAGCTCCAGCTAAAATACAGTGGGCTTCAGGTATAGACCAAATGAAAGCTGTTGACCCTGAGTTGCCTAATGTTGGACTCAAAGGAGACTATTGGACTTCACCATTATATATGTCAGAAGAATTTACTGATTTCGAAGGTGTGGTTATGTCTATTGACCCCAGTGGTAGAGGTAATGATAAGACAGGTTATTGCGTCTTAAAGATGCTGCATGGTACTCTATTCTTAACTGCTATAGGTGGACTAGATGGTGGCTATAGTGATGCTGTAATGACTCAATTAAGTGGTATTGCAAAGACACAAGGCGTGAACAAGGTAGTTATCGAGAGTAACTTTGGTGACGGCATGGCAACACAGCTTCTTAAGCCTATAATGAGCAAAATACACCCATGTGAAATCGAAGAGGTAAGACATAACATACAGAAAGAAAAGCGTATAATTGATACCTTAGAGCCAATCCTGAATCAACACAGGCTCGTTATAGATGACAAATTAATTGCTAAAGACTTTAAGTATGACCCTGACCACCAGTTGTTTAGACAAATGACTAGAATTACGAGAGATAAAGGTGCGTTAAGACATGATGACCAGTTGGATGCCTTAGCTATGGCAGCTAATTACTGGGTAGAAACTATAGATAGAGACCAAACACTATCTTACAACCAACATAAAAACGAATTATTAGACAAAGAGCTTGAGAGCTTTATGGAACAAACAATAGGTAGAACACCACGAAAGGATAACTGGCTATGAGCAGAGATTACGAGATAACTAAATTAAGAATTAAGAAACACGAAGGTTATAAAGAACAGCCTTATTATTTATCTTATACTACTGCTGACGGTAAAGAAATAACCGAAGATTTTGAAACAGGTGGTTATGGACATAAATTTAAAGAAGGTGAGCAGTTTCCTGTAAGAGCTGACGGCACTACTGTAAATTGGGAGTTAGTTTTTGAGAATGATTTCAAAATAGCTCAAGACGGAGCACGTAGTTTAGTAGGTGAAAAGACAATTAATCCGCAAGCGTTTGGATTGGTGACAGAAATGGTGTACCAAATGGGTACTACTGGAGTGAGTAACTTTAAGAATACTTTAACTGCAATTCAGAGTGGTGATTATAAGTTAGCTGCGGTAGAAATGTTGGACTCTAAGTGGGCTAAACAGACACCTGACAGAGCTACTGAAATGGCATTAGTAATGAGCGGTCTGTAATATTTTAGTAAAAAAATCTGAAGTGGTATATACGTACAGGGCTAGGCATTTTCCCCCTTTTACTTTTTGAGAGAACTCCAGCTATACCTTAATTTTTGGCTACATTGGCTGGTTTTTTTCGGCTATAGGATACAATATCCTTGTGCCATTCCTAGCTGTAAAATATTCCTGTTTATGTGAGAGATAGAGTCTATTTTTTTAATAAGCTTATCAATCTACAATATTAAAGTTCCCATATTAGTTAGAAGCTAGGCTATACCTCTAAGTATATAGAGAGGTTATGAAGTAGTATTACTTACTTACTATCTACACCAGTAGACACATCAAAGGGCTACCTGAAGCCCTAACAATAGGATATCTATTTATTTTAAATTATTTTACTTTTAAGGGTTGTAACTATCCGATAAAGGAATATATGTATATTAAGTTTCTTTAAGAATGCTTAGTAACTTTAAACACATAAAAGCTTAAACACTTACTATATAAGATTTATTCAGTTTGGTAATGCTTCGGCAACGTGATTTCTTATCGAGAATATATAGGGTTTTAATTGAGAGATTAAAAAATTATGTAGGGACTTTAAATAGTAAACTGTTAATCAAATCATAAGGCGGTTAAACGTCTTAAATAAGGAACGGCTCTTCTAACGTGTGTTGGATAGTTACAATCGAGCAAGCTTATTTCTCTCTTTAGTCTGTAGCAATAATGTTACTAATTTAATCAAGTTAGGAAATAATTTATTATGTCTAATATAATGAACAAACAAGTTCACAATATATATACTGAACGTTCAAAAAACATTTATCAAGATAATCAAGATAAGGCGGATTTATTTGCTGTCTATAAATCTTTGAATGTTGAACAAAAAAAAGACGCTTGCAATAAAGCTATGTTGAACGGTTGGATATAATGCAAGCTTGTAAAGATTGGCTATCTAATAAAAAGCTAACTGAACAAGCTCAACACGATTTATCTTATATAAGACGTTCGGCAACTAATACGCCTCGTTCATATAGTGATTTTGAGTGGTGTGAAAATATACTCAAATCTTATTTGAATAAGTATACTAAGCTTAACAATGTAATTCTTAAAGATGTTTTAAGAAGCTCTTTGATATGTCTTAAAAGCTTCGGAATTAAACAAGCTTTAAACGAATTACAAATTAACAACAGTTACACTGAAGAGGGTTATAATTTAACAGGCTTGAAGCTTGTTAAGACTACCCGAAACTAAATAGAGATATGACATGGTAAGTAAAGGTTGAAACTTATTTTTTCATTTAAACACAGCAAAGGCTTGTCTTAGTGTTTTCAGATATACAAGCAATAAATAACACACATAGAAAAAATAAAAGTAACACTTTTAAATAATTAATTAATAGAGTTCCATTTAATAGCCATGTCTATTTTTTTTTAGTCTGTAACAATAAACAACAACTAAAGAGAAAGAGAGAACAATATGATTGAATATATAATATTTGGAATTGTAGATAATGCGGTTATGATTTTCGGAGCTTTCACGGGTTACGAAGTCGAGAAGCTGTTACCTAAAAAATTTAAAATGGGTGCATTAATGCCTATAGTCGGAGCGGGCATAGGCAACGCTTGTAGTGACTTTTTAGGCGGTGTTTCAGCTTTGAATATGGAATTAGCATTTGGAACGGCTGTAGGCTGTTTAATAGGATTAGCTTTCATTCCATTATTTAATTTCTATTACAAAATGAATAGAGGGTTATCAAAATGATTACAAAAAGACAATGGGAAGAAATGCATAAGACAGATTCTTATCACATATTGAGATTAGAAAATGAAAGCTATTTAAAATATGAATTACTAAGATTATTTTATTTTCTTAAACATTTAATAATTAAAAAATAGTTACACTGAAGAGCCTTTACGAGGCGAAACGCACCACCTATAGAAACTTGACACACTAGATGTCTAAGTTGGTGCGTCTGTAACAACAACAACAACAGAAAGAGAGAACGATATGGTTAAATATCTTAGAACCACTAAAAATTTATATAGTATAGATGTTGATAGTCGGAAAACTGGAAGTGAAATAGAAGTTTTCTATAGCTATATTACGCCAGTTGCTTTTAAAGAAAACGGAATTTTGACAGTTAGTCAGAATCAATGGAGCGTAACCACTGGACGTCATTTAACTTGGATTGACGGTGGAACACCTGAAGCAAAAAAGAAGCGTGTAGACTGGGAAGCATGGCAAGCTTTAAAATCACAGCATGGAATATTTAAACACTAGTTACACTGAAGAGGATTTTATATCCGAAACCCTAGCTATTAGCTGGGGTATGTAACAATAATATCAACAGAAAGAGAGACTAAAAAATGCCAGATTTAGAAGAATTAAACGCTTTTATAGCCCTAAACGCTAAGAGCGAGCGTTCAACTGTGTATCAAAATGCACAGAGCGAGCGTTCACGTCCGCCAGCTTCATTTTTAGAGCGAGCGTTGTTATCTTTACTTAGCACTATGCGAGGTAAGTTATGAATGAGCGTGAATTGAAAGCTTGGAATAATCTTCCACCTTTCTTAAGGAATACTGACTATGAATTAACACCTCAAGACATAGAATATTACAACAGCTCTAAACCAAAGAGCGAGCGTAAACTTGCAATCGTTCCTAAAGTACCGAGCGAGCGTTCTCGAGTGTTAAACCGTAGACAGACTAAAGAATGTGTCTTCGATATGCTTACACCACTTATTACTAAGACCAGTAAGCTGACTAAAGGAGCATTAATGAGACATATAAGAACTAACTTTAAACATCAATCAACCTACGCTGATGTTGGCAAGGTAGCTAGTAAGATTATCAATCAGAATACCACTGGTAGATTTTCAAAATGGCACGTGGCAACAACAGCTAGATACATTAGGAGAAAATAGAAATGGATAGATACGAAAAATATGTAAGACAGCAATTTGAAAAACTTGAAATAACACGTTTTGGTTTTAGTATAAAAATATTTGATGGTAATGGAAACAATACAAATCAAATGGAATTAACACCACAAAGAGCTGAACACATATTAAAAATAATAAAAGAGCGTGAAACACTTTAAAAATATTAAAAGAGTTACACTGAAGAGGATTTTATATCCGAAACCCTAGAGCAAGCCTTTAGGGTCTGTAACAATTAACACAGAGAGGTAAATAATATGCAATTAACTAAAAAGCAAAAAACCCAGTTAGAAAATATAGGCTGGACACCATGCACTGTATGGGCTGGCTGGGACTGGGATTTTAAAGGCAATCCATTAACTACATTAACTGAACTTTTAGAATTACCTAAAGCAGAGGGTTATGACTTTGCTATCGTAGGTTATAGAAAGAGTAAATAATATGAAGCTAACACTTGAAGACTATAAAAAATATGTAGACGAAGAAATGACCAATGAAGATTTTTTAAAGGACAGAATGGAGACATGGACTTTAGAAGATTTTGAAAATTACTTTGGTGAAGAAGAAGCAGACGTTGAATTAACTTATAATGAGGAGCAATAATATGACCATAACAAATGAAACTAGAATAGAAGCACTAAAAGAAGCTAGTATTTCTATAGCGTGCTGTTTAGATGAAGTGAGCGAAGTTACTAAAGAAGATTTAGAGCACATCCAAAGTCAGCTATGTATCTTAGAGAACTATGAAGATGAAGAAGAGGTAAGAAACAGAAAACTGACACGTGAAGAAGAAGCAAACATGAGGTACATGAGAAACGAAGACTAAAAACTACACTGAAGAGCTAGTGAAACTCTAGCGAAACCCAGTTTAATTGCTGGGTATGTAGGTCTTAAATCTACACTTGTATCCGTGCAAGTATTAATTAACATTATTATAGAAAGCGAGGTGATTCTAAATGAACACTATGACACCAAAAATTGTATACAGTATTAATGGTAATGGCTGTATGAATGGACACATAAAAGGTACTGCGTGTAAAATTGCAGACAGCCCACTACACTTATCAATACTACCTATCAGAAATAAGAGGGAAACTTAAGATGACCACGACTATAAATCTCATACT
>Ga0209709_10005108_pt1 | contig 10415 bp, 2 predicted proteins | sample ArcticOcean_MG_C_2_FD_187435 | JGI IMG/M metagenome (GOLD analysis project Ga0209709, IMG submission 187435) | Marine microbial communities from western Arctic Ocean - ArcticOcean_MG_CB4_136 (SPAdes) (version 2) | ecosystem: Environmental > Aquatic > Marine > Oceanic | place: Arctic Ocean...
GTCAAGGTCAAGGACAGGGTCAAGGACAAGGTCAAGGACAAGGTCAAGGACAAGGTCAAGGACAGGGTCAAGGACAAGGTCAAGGACAAGGTCAAGGACAAGGTCAAGGACAAGGTCAAGGACAGGGTCAAGGACAGGGTCAAGGACAAGGACAAGGACAAGGTCAAGGACAAGGTCAAGGACAGGGTCAAGGACAAGGTCAAGGACAAGGTCAAGGACAAGGTCAAGGACAAGGTCAAGGACAGGGTCAAGGACAGGGTCAAGGACAAGGTCAAGGACAGGGTCAAGGACAAGGTCAAGGACAGGGTCAAGGACAAGGTCAAGGACAGGGTCAGCAAGGCCAGCAAGGTCAAGGCTCCCAGCAAGGACAACAGTCCGGTCAAGAAGGACAGTCTGGTCAATCCGGCCAGTCTGGACAACAAGGCCAGCAGGGTGAGCAAGGACAGCAGCAGGATAACGGTCAGGGACAGCAACAGCAAGGCGGCGAACAAGGCGGCCAGCAAGGCGAACAGACCGGTCAGGACCAGGGTGGCGAAAACAGCCAAAATGGTCAGAACGAGCAGCAGCAAGGTCAAACCCAAAACGGTCAGCAGGGCCAGCAAGGTCAACAAAACGACCAACAGCAGGGCCAGCAACTTGACAACCAAGACCAGAACGGCGAAAACGACAATGATGGTGACGGAATCCCAGACGATCTCGACAATGACGACGATAACGACGGACTTCCAGATGATCTAGATCAGAACCCTAACGATCACGACAACGATGGCATCGACGACGCAGAAGATAACGACGACGATGGTGACGGAATTGATGACCGTGAAGAGACTGAAGACGGAGATGACAACACCAACATCTACGACCATGACAACGATGGAATCAGCGACGCTGTGGACCTCGACCGTGACAATGACGGAATCGACAACCGCAACGACGTTGGCCCGAATGGCGAGGATTACACACGTGATCACGACAACGATGGCATGAATGACGCTGTAGATGACGACGATGACAATGATAACATCTTAGATGTGGACGAAGTTGATGGCGCTACAGGCACCTACCGCTACGATCACGACAACGATGGTATTTGGGACAGCACAGACACCGACGACGATAACGACGGTTTGTCTGACTGGTTCGAAGTCAACGACGGAAACAGCCTAACCGGTCAATTTGACCACGACAATGATGGCAGTGAAGACCACGAAGACGACGATGACGACAATGACGGCATCGAAGACATCTTTGAAGTTTGAACCACTTGAATTATCAAATTAGGTAGTCGTTTCATACCCGTTCGCCAAGTTCGGGTTAGTCGATTCCACCGGGGGTTCGCCCCCGATGGAATCTCCACCTCTTTCCTTTCCATCTCAATTATTGGCAGATGATACATTTAGCGCCGCGTGATACGCATATGCACATACTTGTAGCGCGCTTGATATAGGCGGCGTCAGTCACGAAATGATTCCCGAGTGATAACCATGCTCTCAAATAGACAATTTACGCAGAAGATTGAGAACCGACGCAAGTCCACTGTATCAGTGGGAATCGTGTTGCTGATGATTACCAGTACGTGGCTAGGGCTGATTGCCTCTGTAAGCCAAGACTTCGAAGTCGAGACTAGATTTGTCGATGCAGACCCACTTTCAATGAGCGAAGCGCAGTCTACCGAACAAGGCGGACAAGGCGAATGGGGCGGCAACATGCCCCAGCAATATGGTTTGGAGATGCATGACGCACTCTGGGATTTGACTTGGGCAGATTCTAGTGCCATGTATGGGAAAATAGGAGATACATCCGTTCTTTCTTTGGACCCAGGATACGGTATGATGCTCGAGGAATCAGGAGCAGATGACCACGATAACGACGGAATCAACGATTTAAACGACCTGGATGATGATAACGACGGAATCTATGACCTTCTCGAGAGATTTGATGGATGTATTAGTACAGACCCGTACGACCACGACAACGACGGAATCCAAGACCACACGGATTGGGATGATGACAATGATGGTATTCTCGAAGGACCAATCGATTATGATGCACTAGAGGCACTGGGACTAGATCCAAGAAACGTGAGCATGCACCGATATGTCACCGCTTCTACAATTCACCCACTAACCGGTCAAGCGGTCGGAATCTCATACCGTGCAGACCAACTTCCATTCGACCACGACAACGATGGCGTGCCAGACGAAGACTCAGATGGTTCGGGAGCGGGCCGCTATGACGAAGATGATGACAATGATGGCCGTATCGACCAATTCCGCTGGCCATGCGATTCAGATGCTGACGGTTCCCAAGATTACTTTGACACCGATGACGATAACGACGGAGTTCTAGATTGGATTGATGAAAGCCCTTACGATTCATCTTTAACCGGTACAATGGCTGCAAGTGGAAACATGCACGACGCTTACAGAACTTGGAATTTCAACGAATACCGCACATATTCTGCAGGTATAAACTTCATAGATTTGCAAGCTGCAAAGGTAGATGCTAACGATGCTTTTGATTATGCAGGCGGCGAAACCGGTGACGGTGCAGCAGGCACTCCAGCATTCACAACAATAGTTGATGGGGACCTTGACGGAGACGGCATACCGAACTTCATCGACCCAGATAACGACGACGACGACACACCTGATAGTTCAGATACCGACGACGATAATGATGGCTTGTTGGATATGTATGACCCGGACGACGATAACGACGGCATACCCGACGTTTGCACGAATATCGATATGAATAGAGATGGATTAAACGACTACACTGGAGTAAACTCAAGCCCGTATCAAACACCGGGCGCAGACACAGATAGTACTCCTGGAATCGACTGCGAAATAGATTATGACGCAGACCTTGATGATGACAGATTCCGCCCATTCGACCAGAATTACAATGCAATCTGGGATTGGTTGGACGACGGCTACAATGGCGTCGCCCCTACTTCTCCAAACTATGCATATGAGGCTCGTTATGACATGGGAGGCACCACAACTCCTGACGATGCAGTTCAGACTCAATTTGACGCAACCGATTTCGCATACGATATGGACGACGACCAAATAGAGAATGAAAACGATTCATTCCCACTAGACAAGAATTCAGAATCTTGGATGGCCACCTGCACCTCTGTATCAAATCCGAACCCCGGTTTGAGCGCCGACGCAAGATGTGTAACTCGCCGTGCATCATTTGCCCAGTTTAACGACTGGGACGGCGATGGAATATCCAACTGGGACGACGTTGATGATGATGGTGACGGAATCATCGACATGATAGATATAGACTGGGATTGCGACTTCGATAACGATGCACTCATCCACCAAATCAATGGTAGTCTGTGGAGAGACGATGGGCCTAACGATGTAGATTCAGATATCGATGGCGACGGACTTTCTAACGACATAGATTGGGATGATGATAACGATGGCATAACCGACCTCTATGACCCAGATGATGGAAACTGTGGTATTGTCGATTACGATAATACCGATTCTTTCGCAACTCCATATTACCCAATAGGGGATGGAGCAAACCTTGACGGCAGTGCTGATAATCAGGACTACACAGATAACATTGACAATTATTGGAGCTTGGTTTGGAATGTAAATCCGTTCACAGACATTGTACTAAACTACAACGGGTTAGATATGACTACCAATCCACCTGAAGGTGGAAACGTACCCGAGTTCTATTGGTTCATGCTTACTCGTTGGTCCTCTTACAATGGAGGCAATGAATGGGATGTCGATGCCGATGGCGATTCTCTAATCAACGGCTTAGACAGCGATCAAGATGCGGATGGCCTACCTGATTGGTGGGATCAAGACGAAGGAAACGATGGATTGCTTGATGTAAACGACCTAAAGATGGGTGGTACAATCAACATGACTCAATGTGGAATGACCGTTGGTCAATTGGGCTCTGGATGGGCTTGTGGATTTGCATATGCTATCGCATACCAAATGCCCCTTACTGGCACCAATGCACAATTTGGCTCACCATATTCCACGCGCCCCGACGCGGTCTTTGACCAAGGTGCAGGCGGTAAGAATACATGGGCCTGTACCCCGGGAGCACAAGGTGGTTGTTGGCACTATGACTTCGGTGACGACGGCGATGTCGAAAGTGCGATATCATTTACACAAATGGAAGATAATCGCGATGCCTTCATCACATGGATGGGATTAACGACTGGAATATGGCAGTGGAACTTTGATGATACTGCAACCGCAGACACCGTCGGATTCCCCGATGAATTAGGAGCTGATTTGCTCCATAACTCCGAAGACGGCGATGTTGATGGAGACTTTACCAATAACACAGTAGATCTCGATGATGATTACGATTCTGTTTACGATTGGAACGATGTTGATGATGATAACAATGGAGTTTGGGATTTCTTCGAAATAGATACCAACGATGATTTAGATGACGACGTCGACCAAGATTATGGCGCAGATTTCTTCGTAGGTCTAAATTGTGATGACGAGGATGACGATGGAAACGACCAGGACGTTGATGGCGATGGATGGTTCCAAGCAGTTTGGGACCGCGGAGTCATGAGTCAAGGACTCAAGTCACCTAAATTCTACGATGTAGACAATGACAACGATGGCGTTCCCGACTCAGAAGACCCCGATGACGATAATAACGGGGTTATGGATCTCCAACAAGAAATGCAACCGGGTTGTTTCTCAGGCGAGGAGCAAGAGCCATTTGACCACGACAACGACGGAATAGTTGATTGGATGGATAACGACTTTGACGGCGACGGAATTGCAAACTTAGTTGAAGCAGCCATTTCAATTACAGCACCATACGATCACGACAACGACGGTCTCCGAGACGATTTGGATAAGGATGACGACGAAGATGGTATGCAGGATATTGACGAAGTCCTGCTTTGGCCACTACGGTTTGATACCGAATCCACTAACCCATGGGACCACGATGATTTCGGTGGCAGCTTAGGAATCGCGAATCCACTTGACCCATCTACTGGACCAGACGCTATCGACAACGATGACGATAATGATTCACGAGAAGATGCCGATTGGGATCACCTCGAAGAGACTTTCATTTCAGATATCTGTTACAATGGAGCCGAATCAAGTGATTGGGATCATGACAACGATTGTGTATTAGATGCCGATGACAAGGCTCCAACATACGTCACATTAGATATGCCAAGTACACTTTGGATCGATGCTCAAAACCCATCGATATTCCGCGGCCATGTAAATTGGCTAAACCCGGTAACTTCTATCGTAGAAGATGCCCCTGGATTACCAGTACAGGTTCATATTGAGTGGACAGGAAACAATACAACAGCAGTTGAAACTATTGATGTTATTACTAACGCGTGGGGCAACTTCACCGTTGGCCAATTCCTGTACCCAGAGAACCTAGTAGTTGGCGATAACACAACCTATCGCGTATATGCGGAAGTAACAGAGATGTTTGCGTTCAATGGAGAAGTATCCCAGTCATACCTAGTTGGGGCAGAAGCCAACATGACAGTCGATTATTCTGCTTGGACATACTTCCGAAGCGATGAGCAACCATTCTGGCTTGATTTCAAGGCACACTATGCTGCAGATTGGGCCCGTGGATTGTATGACAATCGAATTGCACACTCACCGATTAGTTTCGAAATCAATGGCGGATTATTTGGTAACAGAACAGAACCTTCGAATTACTCTGGTTTCGCCAACAACGGATACAGAACCGATGATGATGGTTGGGCTTCCTTGACCTTTGTACAAAACTTGGGCGCCAATGGGACTTGGAAACAAGTACGCTGGAATTCAACTATGGAAAATGGAGTTGGACTGATTCCTGGTGGCTATGAAGAGATTGTTTGGAATGATTTAAGCAAGACACACGATGTCCTACTCGACAGTCTAGGAGTTCCAGTTAGATATGATTATTCTAACACTAGTTTACCCGCTGGTGATATTGAAATCAAAGCATCTGTAATACCGGGATTAGCTAACGAATGGCCATTCCCATACTTACACGGCGATACAACCGATCCTTTCTCCGTTCGCGTCATGCATCGCATGAATATCGAAGGAGAATTGATTGTTAGCGGATTGTCAGCGGTTTACTACTGGGATGGAACCATCAATAACGGCGATGGAACATTCGGTAATTGGGCTACATTATTCCACCAGCAAGCACTGAACGCGGCTGGAGTAACCTATGAAGAAGCAAAGGCATTGAAGCCTTATCCAAGTTTGTGGGATGGAATTCCAGACAATTTGCCAGGCGAATCTATCAGTTTGCGTAGTTTCTTGGCAGTTAATGGCACACATTGGTTCATCTCTTTGGTTAATGGAGGAGACGGAGACCTACCTCCTTGCGGCCAAGTTGACCCAACAGACCCATCGAGCCCAGTTCGCTGTGAGATTGTTCCAGAGATGAATACAGGAGAAACCTTCGGTGTCCAAGGAACAGTAACCAATCGTACTAACGAGGCGTGGCCTCACGACCCAATCTCTTTACAGATTGATATTGACCACAACGGCCAATTCTTGGGTAAGTCTGAGACCGCATATACCGCTCCACCAAAGATGGAGAACGGAGACGCCACGTTTGATTACAATTGGACTTGGTACTCAGGGTACGCTGCAGGAACATACGGGGTGCGAGTCGACTTTACTTCAAACGCATTCTACTTCACAGGGAACTCTACAAATTTGGCAGCGACAGGGGCTTACATAAACGTCTCAGTTGTTGGAACCACACAGTTCCAAATGACTAGTGTAGCACGATTATATCGTAACACTACGACTACTATAGATGCATTGTTGTTGGATAACTCCTTACAACCTCTACGTCAAGTTCCAGTTACCTGGACTTGGTCTTATGATGGAGATAGCGGAGTGAATTACACGGATGATTACGGAGTATTTTCAATTCCATTCGACGTCAATCCAGAAGACGCCCTTGGAAATTATTCATTGCAATTCGATTATGAAGGAAGTCGCCTGATGAAGGGTAACACCGACAGTCAAAACGTGTGGGTTGTATCTAGAACCTATGTTAATGTGCTAACCTCAGACTCCAACATTAGACAATCTGGGGATCGTTGGGATTTCACAGCTCAAGTCACCGACGACAACAAGACTGCAACAGTTAGAGATTCTGGCGGGCGCGAACTCAGCGGCCCCGGGTCACCAAACGGTGGCCTAGTGGATGTCATCTATGAAGGACTTGATTTCGAAGGCGTAATGCACCGCCAAATCGTTGCAACTTTAGCGCCAAATGCTGGATTGATTTCATTACCAGAACCTCAACCAGATGGAAGCCACTTGTGCTTCTATGATGGTAATGGCGATGGAACACCTGACCGCGATTCAAATGGAAACGGACAATTGGACGATTTCGAATCAATTGGATGTATGAAAGCAAACGTCTCGCCACTATCTCCACAATTACTTCGTGAAGACCCAGACAGTTTCCTACCAGATGGATTCGGACCAGTATCTGTATACTTACGGTTCCGTGAAACACTTCCAAACGAAGGCTGTGAGGACCTTGCTGTCCAATACTTGTCAATGCAAGGAAAGTGGGACCCATGTCTAGATCTAATTGGAAATGACCATTTCCGTATACAAATGGCATACAATGCAAACGGGTTCTCCTTGATAGGACGAACCTCATTAGACATCGATGACCAAATCGTTTACACAAGTGAAATAGATCCTCTAACTGGAGATATTGTATCTAAGCCGATGGTGGTTACTGGACAGTTAACCGATGAACTGGATACCAATCTAACATTCAGGAATGTGCGTGTGAACTATGAGATGGTAAACAGCCCAGCGGGGCCAATTGCATGTTACAATGGAATAACCGACATCAACGGAAAGTTCGCAATCACTTGCCCTCTATCCGATGTAATGGCGGGAACGGCGCGTGTTAGTGTCACTTATTCCGCATGGGACAATAACGATGCATATCGATACCAGAACAAGACAGTTCAGACAGAATTCGCTGTATTCAGCAACTCAACACTACTGATTGAAGAAGTTGGACCGTTCAAGTCCAGCGTCGAAACCTTTGTTGCACCAAACAACGGAACATCATTCCCTGTACTGTACTTGAAGGAAAGTTTCCACATAGACGTAATCCTAACACAATCCAATGGCCAATTCGTTGGTGGAAAGTGTTTGAACATCTATCTTGACCCGCAGAAGAACATACGCCCTCTATCTAGTATTCAGACAAGAGAATCTGATGGTATAGTCGAGTGGTTCAGCGGCGACCCAAGTCAAAACCCTGGATTGAAAGGTGTAGAAACCACCGGTGGGGAATTGGAAGGATTCAGATTACTTCGTGTTGCGTTCGAACCTGACCTCAATGTTCCAGGCGGCTGTGATAAGGATACAAGTAACGTACTCAACGGTTCACATATGGATATTGTAGTTCTAGTCCGAAGCCGTGTAGACCTTCAAGTCAAGGTTTCATGGTCTCATGTTAACAATAACGGATTGGATACAAACGACAATGTTCACGGTGAAATCGCACTATTGCGTGACCGTTTGGACCTTGCAGTTGAGAATGAAGAGATATTCTTCATCCGTGAGTATTGGGACTCAGAAACAATGGAATGGGTCGACGGAGGTGCGCGCAATGAATCGTACACCAATGAACAGGGAATTGCATCTTTCGATTGGGCATTCTCCGGCAAGACCTGTGCAGGCGAGCGGTGTGACGGAGATTGGAGAATCAAGGCTTACTACCCTGGTTCAACATTCTTCGCTGAGTCCAGTGACAACATCACTCACGAGATTCACTATCGGAAAGCTACGGTAAATGACCAGGCCGCAGGAATCTTCACTCCGAGTACGATTATGGCACTCATCATCGTTCTACTAGGTGCTGCAATTGCAGGAGTAATGTATTATCAACGCGTAATTGCAAGACGCCAAGTCGAAGCCCTACGTGGTATTCTGACAGATACTATGCTTCAATTGCAAGCGGCTAACGAATACATTGCAATCATCTTCGATTGTTACAAGCAACTAGTCAAGCACTTCCGCAGACACGGATTCATGAAGAAGGTCTACGAGACAACCCGTGAATTTGAAAGCGCTGTGCGTGGAGCATTCCATATGGTCCCAGCAGACCAATTGGACGGATTTATTGCAATCTTTGAAGAAGCACGCTACTCGGACCACGAAATTGGACCAAGCCACCGTGACCGCGCTATACAAACGCTCAATGCGATCGCCCAGAGCCTATCTATGGCATTGGGTGATGGTGGAATGATCACTCGTGGAGAGGAGCATGAAGCTAAACTCTACGGCGGTCTAACCAAGGCAGGGGAATTCGTCGCTGCAGATGGTACTGTTAAACAAGCAGGACTTGCTGACGGGTCGGAAGACTCCAACTTCAAGATTTGAAATTGAAGGGTTTCGGCTGAGCGGCAAAGCGGGGGGATAAACCCCCGCTTTGCCCACTTAGCAGCGCAGGGTTGATGAGTCATATCCACTGTGGCCCCGATATGAGCGACTGGAAGAGTCTTATCGACCAAGCGATGATGCAAGAAGGAAGCGACACAATTGGGGCGCATGGAACATATGGAAACGCGGTTCGCGCGGCTCTGGCTAATGCCCAACTTCTCCTGACCGATTTAGAAGCCGCACAAATTATCGAATCGATTTATGGCGCATTAGTGGCATATTCCCAACAGGTGATGTTGCGAATGAAAGCGGAAGACCCAGAGGTCGGCGGAGTCGATCACGCGTTTAGAGCAGGACAAGCATACGGGGTATCTTGTGTTCTGAATCATCTAATAGATCAATTAACAGATGTTGCATCAATCACCTCCTTAGAAGCACTTGATGATTTCTCAGATACCCTTCACAATGACATTTTAGTACAGGCTAGAGCAGCGGGTTTGACAGTTGAATTACTTGATGCAAAGGGCGAAATTCTCTACGAATAAATGCCTATCTAAATGCTGTACTTCGGCGCGAAAGACAAATGCCCCGCGTCGGTGCCTTCATAACAGGGCGGTCGGTCGGCGAGTTGCTTCAATAGCATCGAGGGAGTCATATGAGTAAACCTGTAAGCAAGACAAACCCAAATCTAGTCGATTTAATCGGCGATTTGAAGGCACAGTCTCGCGAGACCGGCGCAGCTTTGTGGCGAGATGTCGCTCAACGACTTTCAAAGAGTCGTAGTAACTGGGCACAACCAAACCTTAGCCGCTTGAGCCGCCATTGCCCAGAGGGCGTAACAGTCCTCGTTCCAGGCAAGCTGCTCGGTAGTGGTGAAGTTTCGGTTAAGCACGACGTCGCCGCCTACAGCATCAGCGCTGGAGCCCGTGAGAAGATCGAAGCCGCCGGAGGACGTGTCCTTTCGTTGGCTGATTTAATGAACGAAAA
>Ga0209709_10005113_pt1 | contig 10405 bp, 2 predicted proteins | sample ArcticOcean_MG_C_2_FD_187435 | JGI IMG/M metagenome (GOLD analysis project Ga0209709, IMG submission 187435) | Marine microbial communities from western Arctic Ocean - ArcticOcean_MG_CB4_136 (SPAdes) (version 2) | ecosystem: Environmental > Aquatic > Marine > Oceanic | place: Arctic Ocean...
TGGCCCATGAATTGCTGTAGATATTGCTGATAAACTGCTGGATCTATTTCAGGAGTTGCGGCAACTGGGGCAGCCGCAACTGGCGCTGCTGCTGTTGCAGCATCCGCACCGATTCCGGCCTGAGCAGCATATTGTTGAGCATACTGACGCGCAGTTTCCTCTGGATATCCTTGTGCAACCAATTGTTGTACATATTGTTCAACAGGGTCTAGTTGTGCTGCAGCAAATCCGCCAGCAGCAGCGTGGAAGTCCTCGGAAGTGTCATCCAGTGATTTCGAACTGCCCTTGCGCATTATTACCATTGTTACAATCAGGATTGCGATAATGACAAACGCAATGATTCCGATTGTAGTCATATCCAGCGAAGAACTTGTTCCAGAACTACCGCCGTCAGTAGAAGGAGCCTTCCATTCACCATTCTCGAATGTCCAAGCGCCATCCCATTGACATTCACCATCACCATCTAGAATCCACTCGCCGCCTTCTGCTTCTGCAGCGACATCGGCTTCAACTCCTTGACAGGCTGGTAAATTGATTTCTATTTGCTTGTAAGAAATCCAACGTTGGTCATCTCCAATTCCTTCATAGATCTTGATGTAAATGAGGATTACTTGGGATTTGTTTGTATACAATCCATCCATTGATAATGTCAAGTCAAATGCTTCACCATTACCAAGTCCAGAAGTGGTCTTGTTCCAAGTTCCTAGAATCTTCTTGTTGTATTGTTGTACGAATGATTCATTGAAGTCTGCGAGAACAAATGCTGTTTCGATGTATACTTCGCCTTGCTCACTACCACTTAGAACAGAACCAGAAATTGTAATTGTGTCTGTATCAATGCGGGAATTAGCATTTGGAGAGTCGAGTTGTACGACCGGTTCTTCATCGCCGAATCCAGCTGGAACTATCACAAAGAACATACGGAATTTCTCTGAAATCTTACCTGCCTTATCATAAGTCACTAATTCCATACGGATAGTATTTTCATTTACACCAGTTGGATCAACTGTTACATTCTTGAAATTATATGCCCACTCGCCATCGCTTGCGTCGGTTTGAGTAAATGTATGACCTTCTAATGCAAAGTCATCAACACCATATGGTGCATCAAACAAAACCTTCCATTGATAGGTCTCAATTCCGTTTCCTTCTAAAGCATCTTGATCGCTTGAATTACTGGCATCGAAATGGATTGTTGTTTCACCATCATCATCAAGAGTGATTCTGTAAATATCCCATTCAGTACTTGAAACCGTTTTGGTTCCAGTAAATTCTACTTGGTCTTGGTACTCAGGACGCATGTCGATTTCAGCGTTTGCTGTTGGCCTGTATTCGTCTGCATAGACATCATTTGTTTCAACGGTAACATCGATGATACGTGAGTGACCTGCGTCATCGTGTAGCATCAACTTGACATTCCATTGTTCACCTTGTGCACATCCGGTTGCACTTGACAGATCATTCTTACAGAATTGCATTACTGGACTCATATCCGTAGTGTGTCCAACTCCACTTGCCATTGTTGAACCATCCCAAGAGGTTGGCCCATCAATAATCCAATCTGTTGACAGAGTGGATGAAGTACTGGTTGTATATCCAAATGTAATCGTTGCATCGCTCTTCATGTACTTTACAGCATACTTTCCAGTTGAAGGGTCGATATTTGGCGTATCTCCATTGATAGTCAATTCCAAACCATTACCGAGTGTTCCAAACCCTTCAGGGTATGGACTTACTTGGTATGATAGCATGTTACCCAATAGAGGGAATGTCATACTATCTGCACGGTCAGAGACAGTTGCAATATCCATTGTAGTGACTATTAGTCCACCATCATAGTAAGAACAGACACCAAGAACAGTATCTTGGATATCAGCAGATGAACGGATGACTCTTTGGAAGTATCCTCCATTCTCCATGTATCCATTACATGTAACTGGCACTTCATTTGCACTAACCGACTTGGTATTGAGCACTGCTTCAGCAACAGTTGATTCTGCATCAAATCCTTGGAATGCATTAGAATTGATATTTTCCATCAACGGGTGATATGGGTCTGCTAGATCCATGTCCGTGTATGTAATCTTACTTTCAGGAGTGTTTCTGCTTTGGATGTCCAAACCAAATGGTAGACGTCCAGATAATCCCTGGTCAGTTCCATAGATTTGGCTTCCTTGAGGTCCAAGGTGAGCTTGAACAGTTCCACCCGCAGACATGAATCCTTCTAGGATTTGGCGATTAGAAGTACTTCCAATCTTTTGGAAGTATCCGCGTCCACCATTTTCAATATCCTTGGCTGCAAGGTTATCTTGCCATGGCAGAATGATCTTATCATAATGAGTAAACCAACCTGCATCGAAATATGTTTCCCAGTCATTGATGCTGTATTGAGTATATGACATACCCAACAGATTCAAGTCTTGCTTTATCGCAGTAGTACGAGCAGATGTATCGCCCAATATCGCCACATCGATGTTGCTTTCAAAGGTTGCAATGAAATAACGAACGTTACCTGACGGGTTGCCATTGGCTAACTCTGCCGAGAAACTGATATTGTATTGGTGGCCATCTTGCCATCCATTCCATGGAGTGAACTCAACAGTGATTCGCTGGTGTGCGGACAAACTTTGTTGTGGACCTGCAGTAGTCGTGTGTGCAGTAGAACCTGTTGTAAGATCTTCAATGTTCATATTAAAGACATAATCTCCACCAAGAACACCATTTGTGACTACAACATCCCATGAATGGGTTAGAGCACCATCAATTGGCATTACGCACTCGAGCGCTTGGTCTGAAATACAGGATAGTGTTTCAGGTTTTCCAAGGGTTACGTCGACTGATTCAACGTTGAAGATAACTCTCTTCTTGTTATTAGCAACTGAAATTTCATCGTCATTAAACCAATTCTGACCTGCAGTAGTATTGTCAAATATTGTTTCAACTTGCACCATATATACTCCTGATGTGAAGTCGTGAGAAGCAATAATATCAGTTGATACATCTTCAGCATCTACATTTGTACGAGACATTGTGTATGATGCTTCTTCCAAGAAGGTGTACTCTTGAAGAGATATATTGTTGAATGCAACACCCTTGAATCCATCATTAATACCATTTCGTCCATCATCATCGGATTGGAATTCGAAATTAATTTGTGCAGTAGAACCCGCTAAGGAGGCACATTCATAATTCCAATTCTGATTGTTTGAATCAGATGTATTGAGAATATAGATATGAGTCAAGTCAATATTAGCCGTCTTAACTAAATCATCTGTATTGAAGAAGACATTGTAATTGCCACCAGACCCATCTGTAGAACTAGAATCTCCAACAAATGAGATCTCAACATTATCAAAAGATTCTGAAGAATTGATGATACCATCGTTGTTATCGTCGACTCTACATGTTCCATCTTCGTTATAATCGTTCCATTGACCCATCAATACAGCACTGAAGTTTCCAGCACTATTGACATAATCCAATTTGAGTGCTGCATAGTCATTGACATCAACAATACTTGTTCCATCTGAATCAATTCCATAGAATGTATCTGCATAATATTCAAAGTTAAGTGAAACGAAATCACCAGACATACTGGTAAGATCTACTTCAGGTAATGACATTGTTTCATTTGCCCATGCATCTCCGTACCCTTTAGTAGAAGTGTCACACGGATGTCCGAACCAATATGCGTTATTGTTGAATATCTTTTCGCTACAGCTTGCTTCATTGTATACTGCTCCTTGAGGATTATTACTTTCAACATACCTGTATCCTTCTGAACCACCTTCAAAGGATTCTTTACAAATCTCTGTAGGAACGCCACAGTAGATATCTGAAGGAGTTGCAGTGAAGACCTTTGCTTCAACATCAAAATCAACCAAGGTATTACCCCAATTATTTGTTGTTACTCCAATGTCAAAGATTCCTTCTGCATACAAACCACCAGGTTTGAAGTAATCAATTCCTTCAACAGCTGGGTCGTAAAGATTGAATGGAGTCAAATATCCAATGATCTCATCATTAAGTGATTGCTCATCCCAAGCATTATTTGTCAATGACGCACTAACTCTGTATGTAGTGTCGTTGACAACATTCACTGACAAAGAGGTTGTATATTCTTCACCAGGTCCAAGATTTGTTAATGAGATTTGACTTTGTTGTGTTTGTGGGTTGGCTAAGAATGCTGTAGTTTGCTTCCAAATTGAAACGTTGTCAATTGCATATCCGTCAAGTCCAGACCATCTGCTTTCATTGCTATCAGCAATACTTCCATCGAATCCAGTTCTAAATCTAAATCTAATGTCAACTGTTTCTCCAGCCCAACTACTTAGGTCAAATGCACCAACTCCATCTTCTGTGAAATTGTTCCAACCGTAGTGAGTTCCGCCACTGTATATTCCATAATGATAGACACCCTCAGCAACTCCTCCGAATCCCTGCTTTTGTAGGCGGTCATTGTCATAACCGCCCCATAATGATGAACCAGAAGAACAGGCTGCATTGATCATGGCCTCTGTTGGACAATTAATAGTTGACCAACCGGTTTCGACGCTTCCGACCTCAATAATGGCTAAGTCATCCCAAACATCGCCAATAACCCAACCATTTGCATCAGCGCTTCCAAGTGCGCCGAAGGACAAGGATTGGAATACTTCAAGGCCCATGAATGCACGGTCAGAACCTGTTAGGTCTACTGCGTTTAGTGTCATAGCGTCATCCCAGTTACGCCCGTATCCAGTCCAAGTGTCGCCACTTGCATTTGTGTCATAGATACCAGCCCACATGAAATCAGTAGGATTGTTTTGGTTTGCTGAGAAGTTTTCGCTACCGCTCTCAAACTCTGAATGGTTTGTTTCTTCGTGCCAACGAGTTGATTGGTCAATGTACTCTTCATAGGACCAAGTACATCCAGTTCCACAGCCTGCTTTATCCTCTGCTGTGTCCCAATCCATTGCGTATACAGTGATATTGGTCGAATTGGCTTCATCAACGATCTTTAATTCAACATCTAAGGTAGCGGATTGACCATTCAGTGTGTCCATTCCGGTATTGGTTACAGTAACATTGAGGTCACGGGTTCCTTCACCCACAATTCCAAAGAATCTGTCAACGGGTGATATGTCCAAGCCAGTGATGGATAAATCTCTATTATCCATTTCAATAACTGAGATTGAATCATATTGACCATCCCATCCTAAGTTGTCAATCCAATTTCCAAAGTCGTAAGATGTGTGTCCAACAACGATATCTGGGGCCGAACCTGCTGCACCTGCAAGTTGGCCTACCTCAGCCATACTTGGTCTGCGGCCTGCCTCATATGATAGAGGACTTACGTGGCCTCCAGCACCATCTGACAGTGTGACCTGTACAGTTGTTGGGAAGTTAAGCCAGAAATTAGAGGTTGTACCTCCGGCAGAGTCGGTAGTGTTTTGTTGATATGCAACTGTTGGATTAATGAAATCTGGTTCATTGTCACCATTCAAATCTGCAACTGTAACAGCATAGGAAATGTATGGTCCAAAGTATGCAAGAGATGGCGCGGACCATGTCCCTACTGCAGATGACGCCACATAGGTCACATTTTCGATATTGCCATCATTCAAAACAATAGTATCGGTCACGCCGTCACCATCCATATCACCGATGTCAAAACCACTGGAAAATGTAGTTGCCATGTTAATTGTGTTCGTATTAACTTGATTTGACCCGTAGGTGTAAGCCGTAGGATAACCAGGAGTGTTTCCTGGCGCCAAACAGTTGAATTCTATGATAGACACGTTATCGTCGTTACCAGGATTTGTTGTTTGGCCAGTGCTGTAATCAACACCTTCAGACCTCAATAAGAATATATCGTCATCAGTACATGTGCCGGTTACACTGGACTGTGATTCGCCCCAATCTCCAATCTCTATAGAGCGGTATGAATTGGCTTTAGCCGATCCAAGTGAAGTGGTAATTGCGGGAGTTGAGGAGGTTATTGGTCCCGCATATGTAACGACTCTTTGTGTATCAATATCGGTCATTAAATCAAGGACATAGACGTCATCATTACCATCTTGGTTTGCATCACCAACTGCTAAATCCCATGCCCAGAAGTGAGTAAATCTCGCACCGATAGCCCACTCATTAACGTTACAGCCTAGGTTTTCGATTATTGTGACGTTACCTGGGTCACCAGCAGGTGCTCCATTGTCATCAGTTTTGAACGGGTTATTTCTTTGGAAAATTACGATGTCGATGGCGTTGTCGCCTGTGAATTCTCCAACTTCTATGAATTGCACATTAGCAAATTCATCCCACTCAGCATCCCGTGATACATTCTTTGAAACCCAAATATCTTGGCGCTCTGAAAAATCACCATTTCCGTCATTCCACAGGATAGTGATGGTATGAGCTCCGTCAGTAGCCATGGCAATATCATTTGCTCCATCACAATTGAAATCTCCAATTGCGACATCTTGCGGGTCACGTCCAGTTGTATAACTTCGGCTCATTGAAGCACTAGAAGTCATGGCTATTGCTGCGGTGGTTGAAAGTAGCATTATCAGCACTAGGAAAGTACTGCGAACTTGGGCCTTCAATTGCTCTGTTTTGATTGACATCATCATCACTGCTTACCGCGAGCGCCGCTTCCACTTTAATGCTGTTGCCTCCAAGATTAGTAATTAATGCCCAAAATAAGCCCGCAGTAGCCTTATTGGAGAATTTATAATCATCATGCTTCTAAGTAATTAATACTGTACTTTTATTAAAATAACCAATGTAGATATGAAACCTTTATTGAATAAATAAACATATATTTGCACAACGGAATAAAGTAGTAAATACTACTAAAAGAGCCTCAGATACGCCCATTTAACCATCTTGGAGAAGGACCCCAACCCACCGCGTCACCGCCATGAATTTTAACCAACTTTCCTGCTGAGAAAAGAGACTCCAACCAGACATCAAGTTCGACTCCTTGCCGGTTACCGAGTTTTGAACTTGCAACCTCTTCGATGACCTCGGTCCTTAGAGCAGTTCCACCATATTCCCTAACAACTATTTCCATCAATTCCCTTAACCAAGCTTCTGCCATTGGATCAACGCTCATTTTCCCTTGTGCCGGCATAGGCTCATCGGTATCATCAAGCATCTCCATCAATTCAATCGGATCTGGCTTTCTCGCACCATCAACTCCAATTTTATCTATCTCTTTTTGAAGGTTTAATTCGCCTATTGGTCTGCGAACAATTGGAATACGACTAGGGTCGGGAGTTGGCCCCATGTCTAGTGGTTTATCTTCTAAAGGCGTGTCGTCAATAACAACTTTTTGATGTCTATTTGACTTTTTTGAATTAGATTTGGAAACTTCAGATAGATTGGTCGCTTTCACCGCTTCACCGACCGGCATAGTCCATCCTACACCCTCTAATCCAAGTTCACCTACTCGTTCAGCAACCCATTCTGCTTCGCCTTCTAGAGAGACTTGAACCTCAGGGTCATCCGACCTGAATCGGTACCTTACTTGACCGCTTAGCTCTGCCATCAACCAAGGGTGAACCGCCAACATCCTTGAAGGTAGTGTTTTGTAAAACATTACAATTTGTAATGGACTCATTGCTTAGCAAGTTGTCTCAATACTGTGTGCAAGATGCCACCGTTGCGATAATATTCAACTTCTACAGGAGTGTCCAATCTAACTTGTGCATTAAATTCAATTTGAGAACCATCCAGTTTTGTCGCAGTTATTTTCATTACCTCTAAGGGTTGAACGGAATCTGTAACGGGGATATTGAATAATTCAGAACCATCAAGGCCTAATGAGTCATGAGATTCTCCTTCCATGAAGGTCATCGGCAAAACACCCATCCCTACTAAGTTGGAACGGTGAATCCTCTCAAAAGAGGTTGCAATCACCGCTTTAATCCCTAACAAATATGTTCCTTTAGCAGCCCAATCTCTACTCGAGCCAGTACCATATTCTGAACCTGCCAATACGACCTTTGGACCTGCAGTTTGTGCTGCTTCATAGACTGAAGTTATCTCACCTGTTTCATGGTTGAGAGCATAGCCACCTTCTGTACCAGGTGCCATTTGGTTTCTAATTCGGACATTGGCGAATGTTCCTCGCATCATTACCTCATGATTGCCTCGCCTTGAACCAAATGAGTTGAAATCTCCTGCCTCAATACCGCGTTCCATCAACCATTTTCCAGCCGCACCATCGGCTGGGATTGAGCCCGCCGGAGAGATGTGATCTGTTGTGATAGAGTCGCCAAGTTTCAGCAATACACGTGCATTTTCAATCGATTGTATAGGTGATGGTTGGTCTTCCAATCCACTGAAGAATGTTGGAAGTCGGATATATGTTGAATCTGCTTGCCAAGGATAAAGTGGGCTTGCTTCGGAAGGTATGCCATCCCATCTCGGTTCATTCATTGCATCAGCATATCGTTGACGGAACATTTCAGGAGTTATCACCGAGAGCGATTCTGCTATTTCTTCATCGCTTGGCCAAATGTCAGAAAGCATCACTGGCTCCCCATCACTAGAATATCCAAGTGGTTCTGTAGACATATCAATTTCGAGCGTACCAGCGATTGCATAGGCGACAACAAGTGGAGGGCTTGCCAAATATGAAGCCTTTACTTTGCCGTGAACTCTGCCTTCAAAATTTCTATTTCCTGAAATTACTGAACCAACGATTAACTCTTCCTCATCTATTGCTCTTTCAATAGGTGTATCGAGTGGACCGGAGTTTCCAATACAAGTGGTACAGCCATATCCAACGACATTGAATCCCATGGCATTGAGATCTTCTTGCAAACCTGCGGCTTGATAATATTCTGTAACAACTCTTGAACCAGGAGCGAGGGAGGTCTTGACCCATGGCTTAACTGTAAGGCCTTTTTGTCGAGCCTTCTTAGCAAGTAAACCCGCAGCCAACATCACACCAGGATTTGATGTGTTGGTACAGGAGGTTATGGCTGCGATTACAACGTCTCCATGATTCAAATCAAATATTTCCCCATCCAAATCAACGATGGCTCCTTTTGACAACTCCTCGGTTTCTAAACCGTGACCATGATGGCCTAATTCGTTGGTTAATGAATTCTCAAAGTGTTGCTTCATAGCGCTCAAATCAACTCTATCTTGAGGTCTTTTTGGACCTGCAAGTGCTGGCTGAATAGTCGTCAAGTCCAATTCCACTGTTGAAGTATATGATTTCTCAGGATCTGTAGATGAATACCAAAGTCCCTGCGCCTTAGAATACGCTTCAACACCTTCTATTGCACTCTCTTCTCTTCCAGTCAAGCGCAAATATTCCAATGTTCTTTCATCGACTGGGAAGAAACCACAGGTTGCACCATATTCTGGAGCCATGTTAGCGATTGTGGCTCTATCTGCAAGAGATAATGCGGTCATTCCTTGGCCAAAGAATTCAACGAATTTTCCAACAACGCCTTTCTTTCTAAGAATCTCTACGATTCTAAGAGTCATATCAGTAGCGGTAACACCTGGATTTAGTTTACCGGTTAAACGAACTCCGACAACGTCTGGTGCTAGCATGTAAATTGGTTGACCAAGCATTACAGCTTCAGCCTCAATCCCTCCAACACCCCAACCAAGAACTCCTAATCCATTGATCATTGTTGTATGAGAATCTGTACCTACGAGTGTATCTGCCAACCAAAATCCATTTTCTTGTCTAGCAACGCTTGCTAAATACTCCAAATTTACTTGGTGAACAATTCCTCTTGATGGTGGTACTGCTTGGAAATCTGCTAAGGATTGTTGACCCCATTTTAGGAATGTATATCGTTCCATATTTCTGTGATATTCAATATCTAGATTCATCTCCAATGCATTACTATGAGCACCTGAAACATCAACTTGAACCGAATGATCGATAACAAGGTCAACTGGAACTTGTGGATTGACTTTTTCAGGATCTCCACCCATCTCAACCATCGCATCCCTTAGTGCAGCCAAATCAACCACTGCCGGAACTCCAGTAAAGTCTTGAAGAATTACTCTTGATGGTCTAAACGGTATTTCTCCACGTTCTCCATTTGCAGTCCAAGCAGCAATATTTCTAATATCATCTTCACTGATCAAGAAGCCATCATTGCCACGCAATGCCCCTTCTAATAGAATACGAATAGAGTATGGTAATGAGCTGGTATCGACACCATTTTCATCAAGTCCAGATAGTGAGTAATATTCTCCACCAACCGAAAGAGTTCGTCGGGCATTGAAGGTGTCAATCATAGCCATATTACATCCGATTAGGAACACATCTATGAACACACCCATCAAAGGTGCTCAAGAAATCAATTGATTACTTTCAGAAGTATGTGCGATACCAAGGGGTGCTTTGAGTCGAATCGGTAGTTACGCTAACCAATGTTACATCATT
>Ga0209709_10005114_pt1 | contig 10403 bp, 10 predicted proteins | sample ArcticOcean_MG_C_2_FD_187435 | JGI IMG/M metagenome (GOLD analysis project Ga0209709, IMG submission 187435) | Marine microbial communities from western Arctic Ocean - ArcticOcean_MG_CB4_136 (SPAdes) (version 2) | ecosystem: Environmental > Aquatic > Marine > Oceanic | place: Arctic Ocean...
TGAGTCGCCTAGATTCATGTCGCCTTCATTTAGGTGGCTAAACACCATTTCTTGATCTAAGTAGTCGACACAGCCGGGGTAATATCCAACATTTGAGTCGATTGGGTATTCTTCTACTGGTATGAAATCAACATCACTATCTTCTTCAGCTTCAGCAGCGAGAACAGCCTGTAGAACAGTGTGAGGGATTTCAGCAGCAGGACCACCGACAATCAATGTTCGACGAATATCAACATATGAGTCGTAGTCTACCAATTGTGGGCAAGCATTAGTACATGCTGTACAGGTAAGACAAGAATACATAGGAACACCATCGTCTTCATTATTCCAAGTGTTGTAAATAATGTTCAACTTATCTCCTGCGTTGAAGAGGCGAACCGGGCATGCATCATCACAAAGGTCGCATCCGTAACATTTGTTCATCTCGAATTCATATCCTCTTGCCATGTTACGAAGTAGTACGAATACTAATGCTCCACAGGTCAAGCATGGAATGAACATAGCATATGTTAACTTGGCATCCAATGCTTTTGGATTAGCATGATAAGTTGGATTTTCAATTACACTTCCACTACCTTCTAATTCAATATTAAGAGTGCTAGATAAATTGACTGAATGTCCTGCTAAGCCATTCCCTGCATCATCTCCATACAAGAGAAGTGGCTGGAATGCTTTAATCGTAAACTGAGTCTCTATGGTGACACTATCATTGGTTGCCAGACCATCGGTTGAAGATACACGGAATTGATAATCATAGGTCCCCGCCTTAAGTTCAACACCGGTTTCGCCACTGTTACAATCTGTATCGATTACTTTCTTTCCAGTATCACGGTTGGTTACGATGAGGCTAGATTGTACCATCTTAGATGTAGATTCTCCTGAATCGATGATAACTTCACTCGCTCTGGTCGAACATGTAGCATCGAGTGGTACAGTTTTGAAATCGACATCATCTGGCCAGTATTGGTCAGTGATTGTGAAATTACCGTCTTCGCTAATCGTTTCATCAGCAGAATAATTTTGTATTCCTGTAGCCCCATTGACACCTAAATCCAGATCTTGATGGGCATTGGCATCTTCGAAATCGATTAGATAATACCTGGCGGGTTGGTAAATATTCCAATCCATCCAAGCAGATGCTGGAACTATTTCTCCACTAAATCCTTGAGCGATCATATGTTCATTACTTTCATGGACATGAACGTCTGTTGGTTGTGAACGCATGTCTTCAAGTTCTTCATAGTCTGCAATTGTAAGTAATCCATTAGCATCCCAGAATCCATTATCGTATACTGGATATGATACAACGCTAGCAGCAGTTGCTACAATGAATGCTCCGATAATCAGTTTCTTACCGTGAGCAGGAGTAAATCTAGCACCCCATGCGTTATTGAATAGCCATTTTGCAATGAAGTAAATCATAATCCATAATAAGATGCCAGTCATTATCCATGGTATCGCATTGAACAAATCAGCAACCCATGGAGATCTTGAACCACACAATAGATCCCTATTACTGTCTAACTTACAGAAATCACTTCTATTCTTACCGTATAACTCTAGGAAAATATTGATCGAGAATACAGAGATGAACCATATGTGGGCAAGATAGACTGCTCCTGCACTAGCAAACCAGGGGTCTTCTACTGGGCGCTTTTCACGGCCACCTAGGAATGGAGGTAGTGCTAGAATTCCAATAGGTATCCCAGTAAGGAATGCTCCCCACCATGCTGCGCTCCAAGGGAAAGAAGGCTGGCCAAAGAAATCCCCAACCGGCCCCAGAGGTACGTCGAATTGAGGTAGATACTCCCCCCACCTTAGATATCCATATGAGAATAATACATACCAATCTGGGAATACGAAGCCTGCCTGTGCAAATGGGTCCGCTGCACTGTGAAGTGGTGGTGGTATGAGCCAAGCATAGAATAGCAAGACACATGCCATAAATCCGAAAATAAGGGTGTCACGAAGGGCCTCATGTGGCCAGAATCCATGACCTGAACGTGTACGCTTTCGCCTTTCATCTGCAGACTGAAGTTTTTCCTTCTCATCCATATATGATGAAGCTACTGAGCCAAGGTTTTCGATTAATCCCATATTTTACCCTCCAATATCAATGTGGCTCCGCAATACCTTGCACCCATACAATGAACAAGTGAATTATGATCAAAGTAGTTACAATTACAGGCAAAATGAACACGTGGATGAAGTACATACGTGTCACTGTGAGATGAGATAGAGATGAACCTGAGAACAATAGCGTGGCTACATATTTTCCAATCAATGGAGTAGAGTTTGCCAAGTTTATTCCAATTACAGCTGCACCATACGCCAGACTATCCCATGGAAGTAAGTATCCTGAATAGCCGAATACAATTGTCAAAGCCATTAGTGCAACTCCTATCAACCAGTTAAGTTCACGTGGGTTGCGGTATGCTCCTGTAAAGTAAACACGACACATGTGAAGGAATACCGATGCAACCATGAAGTGCGTACCCCAATGGTGAACTGCACGAATAATATATCCAAATGGTAGTTGTGTCATGATGTATTGCATACTCGCATAAGCAGGTGATGGATCGCCTTCCCCGCCAGGGACGTAGTATATTCCTAGAACAGTTCCAGTAATGACGAGAATAATGAATGATAGGAATGAAATTCCACCTAGGCAGTATAATGGGTACCAATACCAAATGATTCTCAACTTATATTTTTCAGCGTGGGTTAGAGGCATCTGTCTGTGCATGTTGTAATATGCGCCCTTGCTCATATTCCAATAATCTTGAATCCTAAATCTTGTGTCAAGGAAAGAGAACACCCAGAGGAATGTTCTCTCAGCAAATCCCATCTTACCACTTGTTTCAACAGCACGCAAAATTTCACGGCGTGGGATATCCTCGTTTTCTTTACGGAGTGTGAACGCAATCAACACAATGATGAAAGCGATAAAGAACCAAAGTACCCAAAATATTGTGCTCATAAGATCCCCTCAGTCGCAATAGGTCAGCCAGCCCGTATATTCAGAAGACGCCTCGATGGTGTCTCCATTCATGATAATTGGAATAATTGGTAATCCGACTGGAGCGGGTCCACCGGCTCTTCGTACACCTAGGTACTCAAATGATGCACCATTGGAACGATTAATGTTACGATTAACCTCTATGGCTGTTGGATCGAATCTGCTAGAATGGCAAATACAGAACATCTTACTTCCACCATCGTCTCCTCCACCCGGAGTCCAGTTATCATCTGTATATTGATTAGAAACCAATGACCATCCTGGTATGCAACATAGGTGAGTACAACGTGAAAATATCATGACTAAATTGTTACTTGGGTCAAATATATCTGTGTTGTCCAATAGGTATTCAGTGGCATGCCCAACGTAGTTTTTACCTATGTCGTATCCAGCCATTTCTTGGAATCTAGGGGAATTTTCTGCTATTGGCTTTTCTGAATTCTGAGCATGTGGAACATAATTCACAACTACGGGTAATCCATTCCAGACACCTTGTGCTCCAGACATTCCGACGCTAGAATTTGCAGCCTCTGTCACAAAATCAGATTTGGACATGGATTGTAAGTGCTTACCGCCATACCATGCCTCATCTTCACGACCCTTTGCCCAATAAAGAACAGAGGAATCACCGCCGCCTCCTGCGGATGGTGGTAGAAGAATTGATGCAAATCCTAGTGCACCAAGGCTGGCAACTAGTACTCCACTAGCGGCATTGAATCCATAGCGCATAAATTGCCTTCTGTTGACTAAAATATCTCCCGCACCCGGGATAGACTCCCCTTCAGGAATTGGTGCTGGTCTTAATTTCATATCATCCATAGAAATCACCAATTGTATTCTCTCCAATCTTTCTGATGGTCAGGGGTGTACTTGTTCTGACTGTGCTTCACAATGATTGTATTGGGCAGAACCCACTTCAGGTAGACAATACCCATCATGATTAGAGCTAGAAGTCCCATTGCCAGGTGGTATGATAATTGCTGTTGATCCCAAGCGGACCCATTTAGCAATCCATACAGCATTGTACCGAGCCAGTAGAGGGTCCAGAATATTCCCCATGCGAAGAAGAGTATTGTGAGTGGTGATGAACCAGAAGGTGCTAATGCTGCTGAAATTATTGTTCCCGGTTCAGCGGGATTGAATACTCCGTGATTGATTGCAGCATCCATCTGGTCCTCGGTTAGTGATGCATCTTCAAGAGCAGTACGAGCATCCTTGATACTAACCTTGCCTGAAGCAACCTTTTCCAAAAGTTGAGTGATAGTGTCTTTTGCCATCACTGGTCACCTCTTCTATTCAACTTGTATCTTAGTCGCAGCAAATTGCTTCGGCCTTCGTAAGAAGTTGAGAATCCATATCGCAGAAGCAATCCACAGAATATGATTACAGCTATGACTGCTCCAAATCCAAGCAAACCTAGCCAATGAGCTCTGAATTGCGCACCCATGGTTTGTAAGTCAACTTCACCAGCGTCTGATTCAGGTGCTTCGGGAGTACCACTGCCTGCAATTAATGTACGTGTGCCAAAGCCATCATCTTCCTCTACCTCGACTAGATTGAATACCAGTTGGTTCCAATAATCACCAGCGGGTCCGTCGGCTCCATTGACTGCATTGCCACTAATCCAGAAGTCGATTTGACCCGAGCCCGGTTCAGGCGATGTCCATGTGATCTCGAAAATACGACTTGAGGATGAGGTGTGAGTTCGGGTCATTGAATCATCTTCCCAAGATTGCCCGTCTCCTGATAATTCGCCTGCACTCACTCGTGCAGAAAATCCTCCCATATCTGTATCGGGGCCACCTACAATTTCCAATCTCATGGTGTAACTCTGCTCAGCAACCCAAGTGTAAGGGACATCAACTAGAATTACCATCACAGAATTGCTTGGTTCTTCGCCATGACAAAGACATCCTTGTTTGGCCACGTCATCTATGGTTTCACCTGCATTACTTTGCTCTCCACCGATGCCATCTGGATAGGCTTCGCTGAGTCCCGGTAAAAACATTAGAGATACAAGGATTAGGGGTAGCAAAGTTCGGATGAAAACCCGTGATGTGCTCATACCCTATCCCAACCGATTTATGCGACTTGGATTGTGCCTATAATCGTTACTTGCGCTAGTCCCAATTAGGGGCTTTGCTGTGTTACATTTTAGACCTTTTTTTGTACTGAACATTTGATGGGAATACATATGTCAAATCACGACGACGGTAGGACATGTCAGACCATGCTTTCGTGAATACCTACGACCTTTCAAATGAGCAACTTGAATCCTTAGACGAAGCGGAAGAAGAGATGCTGAGAAACAATCTTGGCCGTGCAGAAGATATTTTACTTTCAATGTTAGTTGATGAGGAAGAGTGCATCCCTGCCATGAACAACCTTGCTCATCTTTATGGCCGCTACTTTTCTGATTTTGAGAAAGCTGTAGAATTATATGACAAAGTTTTGGCATTGGAGCCCGACAATGCTTGGGCTCGGGATGCTCGTCGCCGTTACCTGAGATATGTGGGCAGAGATTGAATAACCTCCACTGAAAGGGCCTACCATGGATGGTGCCCAAATTCTGATTGCGGGCATCGGTGGGCTCGGCGGTGCTTGGGCTCAACGTGCGCATGAAAAAACTGGCCATGGGATAGATTTGGTTCTTATCGATGCCGACGAGTCGACATTTGATTCCCCTGATGCACATGTAATCAGATTGGGACGGGATCTTGATTCGGCAGGATGTGCGGCTTTGCCACCACTTGGTGAACAAAGAATGCGCCAGGCAGCGGGGGTTACTCGCACTCTTCTAGAAGGTGTCGAGATGGTGATACTGCTGACTGGATTAGGGGGTGGGACTGGAACAGGTGCTGCACCTGAATTCGCTAGGCAAGCCCGTCTTTCAGGTGCTATTGTGATATCAATTGCAGCAATACCGTTTGAAGCTCAAGAAACCCGAATGAAAGTTAGCCGCGAAGGTCTTCCAAAACTTGAAGCAAATTCTGATGTTTGCGTAAGGCTTGAACTCGATAGATTAGCTTGGCAAGCCAGAGAACGGGGCATTGATTGGAGATTAGGGGCCTCTTGGGTTGAAGAATTCGTCGATGGTCTGGTCCGTACTTTGATGCGACTTGGTTTAATCAATCTTGATATGATGGATTTGAAAACAATAGTTGGACATGCAGGAGGTTCAACTTTAATGGTAGGTCAAGGGAATCCCGATGATGCAAATTCGCTATTAGAAGATGCTCTTAGTGCCCCTCTTGCAAATTTATCGCTGGATGGTGCAAAGGCTTGCTTACTGCAAATTGAAGGGGGGCCAGGAATGACAGTTGGCCAAGTTGGTTTAATCGCCGATGCCTTCACCGCACGCTTTGATGATAATGCTCAAGTTATCTTAGGAGCAAGGGTAAGCGATGATCTTCAAGGGCAAATACGTGTTGTTGCTGTAGTGGCTGGGCTAGCTGAAACAACCGGACTAAGTTTAGTCTGATTCGACTAACTCAATATCGGATTCGACCTCTTCATCCTCTTCGCTCCATTCAACACCATCGCCTATCTCAGTACCCTTGTCCCAATCGATTTCACTATCTTCTTGCCATTCACCGTCATCATCTGATGCAACTTCTGGCTCGTCAGGCTCTTTTTCTTCTTCATCTTCCGCATCCTCTTTGCGTTCGATGTCAATATTTTGTGCTAGAGTAAAACGATCTGCTGAAACTCTACTCGCTCTCAATGTAGGGCGTAGCAACAAAAACATAGCACAGATAGTTAGTACGTGGCCAAAAATCATGACTTCCTGCAAGCTTGAAAATGTGCCTGTAAGCATTGTAACCGAGCCTGCATATGCGTACCCAAAGGAAATACCCAATGGCAGCGAAGCATTTTCTGAAATCAATCTTTTACCATCTCTGATAGTGTAAGTAGTTAGTGACCACACTGCAAATACCACTGTGAATGCCATTAGTATCCCTTCTTCGATTAAGGTTGAAGTCTCTGATGGATCCATCATAGTTCTTCGATAAATGCTGAATGCGTGCCAAGTAATGAATAATTGTGCAATTATCGTCCATTTAAATGAAAACGCAGCTAAGCCTTTTTCATTTCCCGCAGATTCTCTTTCATCTCTTGTTAGCCACATTGTTATCGCTTGCAAGATAAAACTGATTGCCAAGAACACAAATCCGCCCAATAAGGCATCTTGAAAATCCATCTTTTCCGATTTTGTAACCATTTGGCCGACCCAGATAATAATGAATGCAAAAGATTGTACGATTGCAAATTGCGATGCAGTAGATGCTTTCTCCTTGTATGTGTGAAGTTTAGCATCTCCTAAGCCATTAGCCAACCACTCTACCATACCTGTTCTGAATGAAGCGGCTTGCGCAATCGACCATACAATGAACAGTGACGCGAGAACAGGTGAGACCCAAGTATTATCCTGTCCTCCCGTGAAACTCCACATTACACCAACCAATACTGCAGCCACTAGTATCGGAACGAATGTTATCCTGAAACTAAACAAAAGACGTACAATCCAAGAATAGTCTCCCTTTTCGTCAGGTAGTCTAGTCAAATTTATGATAATTTCTTTATTTGATAAAGTTGCTACCAGGGTGTATGATAGAGCCATCGATATGAATGTCATTGCCACAAGAACTTCTTGTGACTCTACCAAAAATAGCAAGGTTGCCGAAATCAAAGCAATCATGAGTATGTGGGGTAGAGTCCTTGGCGACAGCATATTACGAATCAATTGCAACATTCCAATTTGCTCTAATGGTTGCTCAGATTCCTCTGTCATATTGCTCGCCTATACTGGGCGAGCAGTGCCATCATGTTAAGACAAGTGCCCTTAAGGGCTATTCCATGGCCAAGAAGTTGACCAAGGCGTTGCGTGGGAAACGGCGTTGGGTTGGCTGTAATTGTGATGGATTCAAATCGAGAAGTGAATTAGAAAAGTTTCTGATTGAACTTCCGGTAAAGGTATATGATTTTGAAAATGACATGTGTATACTAGTTGTCCCACTAGAGGAGTACGATTCGCTAAAGGAGACACTCTTTAGTGGACGAGTAATAAGTCAGACTTCGAGCGGCAAGATAAGATTAGTCCGTGAGCGCATGGGATTTACGCGTAAGCCAAGAAAGCGTTGAAGTGCTCTATTCGACTCCGACGAAATATGGGAGGAGGCGGAGTGGCACCACCTGTCAAGGGTGAGGATGTTCTGATTCTCATCGGCTCATCGATTATTCTAGTCATGTTTATCATTCAAACATGGATAGTGCCCACTACTATTATGGAGGAATCCGAATTTGTAGTGAAATACGATCTGTCAGAAGGAGATACATTCAATCTCGATGTGAAAGAAGGTGAAGTAAGGCCAACGATTGTGACACCATCACTTGAGTATGAATCATTTGGTAATGTAGATTCAAAGTGGGAATATACTGCGGAAGAATCGGGAGTGTATGTGTTCACGTTCTTTGGGATTGAATCTGAGTCAATAATAGAATATTCAGTTAGTAGAGGTGTTCTCTTCGATTTCGCTCTCTACCCTATAGGCGCTGCGATTTTAGGATTTGGAATTTGGAAAAAAGTAGGGGCTGCAAAAGAAGAACCAATCGAGGCACTACTGGAAGATTAGATCCATTGAACGTCTTCTCCGTCATCTATTGTTTGCCCATCGAGTAATAATTCACCACGTTCATTCAAACTAAATGTGTCATACACTTCACCCTGGAATTGAGGCCTTCCCATCGATTTCATTTTCTCAATTATTTGCAACTTAACTTCCGAATGTCTAACCGGGGGGATGTCATCACGATATTCTATTAGTGATGCTAATTCGCAATTCAACCTTCGATCAATCTCTGCATGTTCAATGGTGATTAATTCATCAAGAGATGCAATTTGAACATCAACATCATGCTTGCCAGATTTGAGGTTAATTCCAATGCCAAGCACAGCCCTAGTTCCTACGTCAGTAGTCCGCCCTTCAACTAAGATTCCACATGCCTTTCTTCCATCAATCATAATGTCATTAGGCCACTTTAGTACCAATCTCTCATTTCTTAGTGAATTCAATACAGCTAACCCACCTGATAATTGAAGATGTCCTGGATTAATATCTGTTCCTTCTGCTACTATCCATGAGCCAGCATAGCCGCCTTCTATAGAGGCCCAATTTCGCTTACGACGACCTCTGCCTAATGTCTGCCATGCTGATGAAATATGTGTGCCAACTCCACTCTTAGCAAATAGATCTTCATTGGTGGAACCAGTACTTTCAACAAACAGATTTTCGGCTCCTTCATAGGGCCTCCAAAGGCATGTTAAAACTATTTTTTCACCATCGTCAAACTCAATTTCATCCCATACTCTATGCGCTAGATAACTTGTATCATCTATTGAATTTTCACGTCCTATAATCAATATTCTACCTTTAGTTGAAAGCAGTTGGTTACTTACAATACTTCGAACCATTCTGTTACCCAAACCTTGGCTGTCAGTGTCAATCAAAGCAGCTTCTTCCATCGGGCCAAGGACTTCGCTAATTTCTTCAGGATTGACATAAGGTAAGTTCCATATTATCAGATCGAATTTTTCCTCAAACGGAAATTTGTCTGGACCAATACCTCCTTCTCTTATTTTACCTTCAAATCCACAGGCGGACAAATTTCCACTGGTGGCGGCTACGGCGAAGGGGTTAATGTCGCACCCGCTCACTACCCAACCCATGTAGGATGCGAGTATACAAAGAGCCCCAGAACCGCATCCAACTTCGAGAAATTTCCTCCCTCTTCCTGGGCCTAATGCGATAATTCTCTTGGCCAATAAGTTGGTATCTTCTTTAGGAGGGTACACCGTTGAAGGTACAATTAGAGTGAAATTGAAATCCTTAACTGGAGACCAAACCATTGTACTGGGCGGCCGTTGTAATCTCCCAACCTCAAGCACTGCGTCCTCTGCAGTGAATACCTCTCGTTTTGGCATGCGCCTCAACCCTCCGTTCATGCCGAAGCCTTTATGCCTCTTGGCAGTAAGAGCACAGTGTAGACGAAAACCCTCGTCACTCCCTCTGTGTTGGGCGTTCAGAGTGCCTATTTTGTTGGCGGAGGATTTAAGAACCCTTCACAGGTCGGCCAGAAAGCCCAACGCATACACTTGGGCCTGTAGCTTAGTCAGGTAGAGCTTCCGGCTTTTAACCGGACGGTCGCGGGTTCGAACCCCGTCAGGCCCGCCTAAAAAGAACAGGAACGATGTATGCAAGGGCTATGGGGTGAATTTGTTTGGTAGTTAAATCCGCAACCAAGAAGCGTCTGATGGAAATGGGAATTGCTGAGGAGTACGCTCACAAATTAGCAACTGACCGTAATATGACTGATATCAAGGCCA
>Ga0209709_10005115_pt1 | contig 10402 bp, 9 predicted proteins | sample ArcticOcean_MG_C_2_FD_187435 | JGI IMG/M metagenome (GOLD analysis project Ga0209709, IMG submission 187435) | Marine microbial communities from western Arctic Ocean - ArcticOcean_MG_CB4_136 (SPAdes) (version 2) | ecosystem: Environmental > Aquatic > Marine > Oceanic | place: Arctic Ocean...
AGGCTAACATCTTTATAATCAACTTCTTCAATTCCTTCTGCAGAAAATCTACAATAACGCCTTCTTTTATACATATCTCTTGCCATTTTTTAGTCCCCCTCTTTTTCTTTTACAGGTTTTTCAACAGGCTTTTCTTTTGGTTTGTCCTCAACCTTGTTATCAGCAACTAATGACTTAGGCTCTTCTTTTGGTTTGTCCTCAACCTTGTTATCACCAACTAATGACTTAGGCTTTTCTTTTGGTTTGTCCTCAACCTTGTTATCACCAACTAATGACTTAGACTTTTCTTCTCTCATCATTGGTGATTGAGAAGTCACCGCAGTTTTTGTTCCAAAAAGAAGATGACGAATAATTGCATCATTAAATTTAAAGGTGTGTTCAAGCTCAGTTAAAGTCTCTAAACTACATTCAATATTCATTAGGACATAATGAGCTTTGTGAATTTTTTGAATCGGATATGCAAGCTGGAGTCTTCCCCAATCTTCTAGACGATGAATTAGGCCTTTACTTGATTTAATTAAAGCTTGATATTTTTCGATCATAGCTGGAACTTGTTCGCTTTGATCGGGATGAACAATAAATACTAATTCGTAATGTCGCATAAAATTCCCTATGGTTATAGCCTCCAACTTAATTGTTGTGAAGCAAGGATTTAAAGAACATGTATTATATTGTTTTTTATAATAAAATCAATGACATTTAAAAATTAAATCATGTCTTTAATATTGGCACCGTATATTTTTTCTTTTAGATACTTTACTTGATCTCTAATGCTTGCAGCTTTTTCGAATTCTAAATTTCGAGCAGAAACTTGCATAGATTTTTCTAATTTTTTTATTTCCTTAATTATCTCAGGATCAGTTAAATCTTCATATTTTCTATTCTCTTTTCTTAATGCTCGTTCTTTTTTATGTTCCTCAACATCTTCAAGGCTTTCAATAATGTCTTTAACTTTTTTTACAATTCCGACAGGAGTGATATTGTTATCCAAATTAAATTTTATTTGCTTTTTTCTTCGCCTCTCTGTTTCATTAATTGCTGCCTGCATGCTTCTAGTCACCTTGTTGCCATAAAAAATTACTTTGCCATTAAGGTTTCTTGCTGCCCTTCCCGCTGTTTGAATCAAAGAACGCTCAGACCTTAGAAATCCTTCTTTATCAGCATCTAAAACAGCTACTAATGATACCTCTGGAATGTCTAAACCCTCTCTAAGTAAATTAATTCCAACAACTACGTCAAATTTACCTATTCTTAAATCACGAATAATCTCTACTCTTTCGACTGTATCAATTTCAGAATGCAGATACCTTACTTTTATGGAATGCTCTGTAAGATAGTCAGTTAAGTCTTCAGACATACGTTTAGTTAATGTAGTTACTAGTACTCTTTCTTTTAAATTAGCCCTTTTTTTTATTTCCCCTAATAAGTCATCAACCTGACTATCAGCAGGTTTAACAATAATTTCAGGATCAATTAATCCAGTTGGTCGAGCAACTTGTTCAACAATTATTTTTGAATGAGTAGCTTCATAATTTGCAGGCGTTGCACTGACAAAAATACATTGACGCATTACTGACTCAAACTCTTCAAACCTTAATGGTCTGTTGTCGTGTGCAGAAGGTAGACGAAAACCATAATCAACTAGATTCTCTTTTCTAGCTCTATCGCCTTTTGACATACCTCCTATTTGAGGTATTGTTACATGGCTTTCATCAATAATCATTATTGAATTATTTGGTAGGTAATCTAGTAATGTTGGGGCTGGATCTCCTGCTTTTCTTCCTGACAAATGGCGCGAATAATTTTCTATACCTTTACAAAATCCAATTTCATTAAGCATCTCAATATCGAACTTTGTTCTTTGCTCTATTCGTTGTGCCTCAACTAATTTACCTTGACTTATAAAATCTTTAACTCTCTCCACTAATTCAATTTTTATTCTTTCAATTGCTCTTACTGTTGTATCTCTAGGGGTAACATAATGACTTGAAGGGTAGACGGTAAAACGCTTAACTTTTTCAAATAATTGACCAGTCAATGGATCAAATGCAGTGATTGATTCAATAATATCGTCAAACAAACTTATACGAATAGCTGTTTCTGAATTCTCAGCAGGAAAAATATCTATAACATCACCACGAACTCTAAAACAACCACGAGAAAAATCAAAATCATTCCTTGTATATTGCATAGAGACCAAACGTAAAATTATATTTCTTTGAAGTAGCTTTTCTCCGACTTGAATATATAAAACCATTCCTTGGTAGTCAACAGGATCTCCAATGCCATAAATAGCCGAAACTGTTGCAACAATAACTGAATCGTCTCTCGCTAATAATGCTTTAGTTGCTGAAAGTCTCATTTGCTCAATATGATCATTAATGCTTGAATCTTTTTCAATAAAAACATCACGGCCAGGCACATAAGCTTCTGGTTGGTAGTAATCGTAATAAGATACAAAATATTCAACAGCATTATTTGGAAAAAACTCTCTAAATTCAGAATAAAGTTGAGCTGCAAGTGTTTTATTTGGCGCCATTACAATAGCCGGTCTTCCGGTTTTTGCAATAACATTGGCAATAGTATAAGTTTTACCAGATCCAGTAACACCGAGAAGCGTCTGAAATTTTTCTCCTGCGTCAATACCATGAGTTAGTTGTTCTATTGCTTTTGGCTGATCACCAGCAGGCATAAAAGGCTGATGTAATTCAAATGGGCTATTAGGAAATTTTTGGTTCAAACTTTATATTTAAGCAAAAGTTTTATTTTAACAGTTTGAGAACTTTAATAGATACAATTAGTCAATTAAATTAAACCTAATTATTACAAAGGCATCTCTTATGAAAAAATTCTTTATTTTATTTCTATTATTATTACAAACTATCCCTGTCTTCGCCATAGACAAAGTTGCATTATTAAAGGCTTTCGGTTCAATAGTAATGGTAAGAGGTTACACAGAAGGTGGGAGTCTTGCATATGGCTCTGGAGTTATAGTTGGGAAAGGTGAAGTTATTACTAATTGTCACGTTTTAAGAGGAACAAAAAATCCTTGGGTTTCACAAGGTGAAGATAGTTATTCTATTATAGATGTTAGAGTCGATGCATGGCATGACTTATGCCTTTTTAGTGTCCATAACTTAAATAGAGATCCAATAACTATTGGCACTAGTAAAGATTTAGTTAAAGGTCAAGCCTTGGCAGCAATAGGACATTCAAGTGGAGCACCGGTACCATTAACTTCAGGTGGGTATGTTGTTTCTACTTATGATTATGAGAAAGGCAAGATTATTCTAAGTTCAGCAAAGTTTAGATTAGGTGCTAGTGGTAGTGGCTTATTTGATATGAAGGGTAATTTAGTAGGTATTAACACATTTAAAACTACAGGTTATGGGTCTTACTATGCAATGCCAATTGATTGGCTTAGTGATTTAAGAAAAAAAGATAAGCAAAAAGATTTTTTAATAAAAGGGAAAGCTCTGTGGGAAGAAGATGAAAATAAAAAACCATTTTTCTTAAAAATTGCAGTTCCGAAAGCAAAAGAAGATTGGGGTGATCTATCGAAAGTGGCAAAAAAATGGACAGAAGATGAGGAAAATAATTCAGAAGCATGGTATGAATATGGATTTGCAAATGAAAAATTACTAAAACTAGACATTGCTTTAAGCTCATACAATAAATCAATTTCTATTGATAAAAATAATTCTGATTCATTGTTTAGATCTGCCCTCATTCACCATAAAAATGGTAACTTAAGCAAAGCGAAAAAAATCCAAAAAGATTTATTCTTAATTAACGAAGCTAAGGGTCTTGAATTAGAAGAGCTGATTTAAGCGCACTAAGTAAAAAATATTTTATTTTTTGAAAAAGGTATTTGTACTTATTGAGTTTTTAAGTAAAATTAGTTATCAAATTTTTAATGGTCAATGGAATAAATTTTGTCTAATATAACACTATCAAATTGTGTCAACCGAATAAAAGAATCTCCAACTCTTGCCATAACAGCTAAAGCTGCAAAATTAAAATCTGAAGGTAAAGATGTTATCGCTCTTGCTGCTGGGGAGCCTGATTTTGACACACCAGATTTTATTAAAGAAGCGGCCATAAAAGCAATTAAGGATGGGCTTACAAAATATACACCAGTTTCTGGCCTCCCCTCCCTAAAAAAAGCTGTAGTTAAAAAATTCAAGCGTGATAACAAGCTAGATTATGAAATAAATGAGGTAATTGTTGGTGTAGGGGGTAAGCAATGTATTTTTAATCTTTTTCTAGCATTATTAAACCTCGGTGATGAAGTCATTGTTCCAGCTCCATACTGGGTTTCATATACTGATATTGTAGAACTTACTGGTGCTTTTCCAATATTAATTAAATGTGGAATAGACCAATCATTTAAAATCACTCCAGAACAACTAGAAAAATCAATTACTAAAAAAACTAAAATTGTTATACTTAATTCCCCTTCAAATCCAACTGGCTCTGTTTATTCTAAAAGTGAGCTTAAAGAACTAGCTAATATATTAATAAAATATCCAGATATATATATAGTAACTGATGATATTTATGAACATATTAGACTCGATGAACAACCTTTCCATAATATTGTTATGGTAGAACCGAAACTAAAAGATCGTTGTATTATTATAAATGGAGTATCGAAAGCATATTCAATGACGGGCTGGAGAATTGGTTTTGCAGCAGGCCCTGAAAAAATTATTTCAGCTATGGGCATTTTACAATCACAATCAACATCTAACCCAACTTCAATTTCTCAAGCTGCTGCGGAAGCTGCATTATTAGGAGATCAATCTTGCATCACACCTATGCTTAATGCATTTAAAGAAAGGCATACTTTTGTAGTAAACGCATTCAACAATATTAAAGGGCTTGATTGTATAAAAGCCCAAGGTGCTTTTTACTCATTTCCTTATGCTAAAAATGCAATTGAGAGCCTTTACAGAAAAGGTAAAATAAAAAGTAATGATGATATAGCTTTTAGTGACTATTTACTTGATACAAAAGGAGTCGCTATTGTTCCTGGATCAGCATTTGGTGCAGAAGATTACTTTAGGATATCTTTTGCTACATCAATGGATAATTTAAGAGAAGGATTATTAAGGATTAAAGAAGCAATAGAAGGCTAGAATCATAATACAATCTTGTGCTAAAATGCTCGCTTTCTAAGATATTCCCCAATAGCTCAGTTGGTAGAGCAATGGACTGTTAATCCATGTGTCCCTGGTTCGAGCCCAGGTTGGGGAGCCAAATATAAAGGCTCCAAATGGAGTCTTTTTATAATGCAGAATGTTTTATTTTTTTTGTCGATTAATTTCATATAAACAAATACCAGATGCAACACTAACATTCAAACTTTCAACTTGACCCAACATCGGAATTGAGAAAATATCATCACATAATTCTTTAGTAAGACGCCTCATCCCTTTACCTTCCGAGCCCATAATAAGAGCTATTGAGCCACTAAAACTAATCTGATTTAGTGTGTTAGGCGATTCATCATCTGTACCATAAATAAATACACCATTCTCTTTTAAGTATCGTATTGTCCTAGCAAGGTTTGTTACAACCACAAATGGAACTGAATCAGCACCTCCGGACGCAACTTTTCTCACGGTAGAATTTAACCCAACAGCATTGTCTTTTGGGCAAACTATCGCATTAACACCCATTGCATCTGCGACTCTAAAACATGCACCTAGGTTATGAGGATCTTCAATTCCATCTAATATTAAGAACAAAAAAGGTTTAGATTGATCAACTTCAACAATGTCTTCAATGGCTACATGCTTATTTTTTACTTCACGAATTTTCGCAACAACGCCTTGATGTTTTTGATTTGAAACAAAGCCGTCTAACCTATTTTTACTAGATAAATAATATTTAATTTGATGTGTTTCAATTAACTTCATTAAGTCATTAACTCGACCATCAGTTCTAAATTCATCAATAAAAATTTCTTTTATAGATAGAGGATCTATTCTTATATGACTAGTAATGGAATGAAAGCCATAAATTATTTTTTCAGCGCTCATCTTCTTTTAGCTTTCTTTAAATGATTAGATTTTTTCTTGTGCACTTTTATTGGCTTAGATACACCTTTCGAACCTTCTAAAGAAAAATCAATTTTAATAGTTTCTAGATCAACTCTTACCACCTTAACTTTTAATCTATCTCCTAAACGGTATGACAAATTAGTTCTCTCACCTATCATTGCGTGCTTATTTTTATCATAAGTAAAATAATCATTGCCTAGCTCTGTAACATGCAGTAAGCCTTCGATATACACTTCATCCAATTCAATAAAAAGACCAAAACCAGTAACCCCTGCAACTGTACCTTCAAAAATTTGACCAACTTTATCCTGCATAAAATAACACTTTAACCATGACTCAACATCGCGTGTTGCCTCATCCGCCTTTCTTTCTGTTCCAGAACAGTGCTCTGCTATCTTTGCAATATCTTTCAACTGAAAAGGTTTCTTTGCTAGTTTGCTTTTAATAGCCCTATGAACAATAAGGTCCGGGTATCTTCTGATCGGAGAAGTGAAATGAGTATAAGCATCATAAGCCAGTCCAAAATGTCCTAAATTCTTCTCACTATAAACAGCTTGCTGCATCGATCTTAATAAAACAGTTTGCAAGAGGTGGGACTCAGGTCGGTCGGATATCTTTTCCACTAGGTATCTATAATCTTTAGGGGTAGGCTTATTTCCTCCTTGAAGTGATAATCCAAACTCTGCAAGGAAATTTCGTAAATTCTCAAGCTTCTCTTCAGATGGGCATTCATGATTTCTAAAAAGTCCGTCTATGTTATCTTCAAGCAAAAATTTAGCAGCACAAACATTTGCCGCAAGCATGCATTCTTCAATTATGCGATGAGCCTCGTTTCTGAAAACAGGTTTTATAAAGTCAATCTTTCCTTGATCATTAAATACAATAGCTGTTTCTGTCGAGTCGAACTCTAATGCACCCCTTTTGTTTCTTTCATTCAGCATTATTCGGTAAAGCTTTTGTAAATTTTCTAAGTCTGAAACAATAAAACTATATTCGCTTTGTAAGGCTTTATCTGCATGGTTTAAAATTTTATCAACTATAGTATAGGTTAACCTTGCTTTTGAATTCATCACTGAAGGATAAAATTCGTAAGATAAGACTATTCCCTTATCGTTTATTACCATATCACAAACCATACAAAGTCGATCTACACTTGGTTTTAAAGAACATAATCCGTTAGAAAGTGCTTCGGGTAACATTGGGATTACGCGTCTAGGAAAATATACTGAATTTCCTCTATCAATCGCTGAAACATCTAATTCGCTGAATGTTTTTACATAGGTGCTAACATCAGCGATTGCTACCACTAAACGCCAATTCACACCATCATGTTCAGCATAAACTGCGTCATCAAAGTCTTTGGCTGTTTCACCATCAATAGTCACCAAAGCCAAATTTCTAAGATCTTTTCTTCCCTCAAAGTCAGATGGTTTTACATCAGGTGAAAATTTATCAGCTTCATCGAGAACATTTTTACTAAATTCATATGGGAGGCTATGTTTTCTTAAAGCAATTTCAATCTCAATTCCACTATCTTTATAATCTCCAAGGATACTAATTATCTTTCCCATTGGTTTAGATTTAAAACTTGGTTGAGTGGTTATTTCTACCTCAATGATTTGACCAACTTTTGCTTTCATATCAGATTCATAGGGTATTAAAATATCCTGACAGATTCTTTTATCCTCAGCAGCAACAATAGTCACACCTTGGGTCTGAACAACCCTACCGACCAATACTGTATTAACTCTTTCTAAAACCTCAACAATTTTACCTTCCATCTTTCCTTTTCGATCTTGGCCAGTAACTTGAATCATCACCCGATCATTGTTGAATACCTGACTCATCTCTCTAGGAGTTAAAAAGATATCATTCTGAGTTTTATCTTCCGGTATAAGAAAACCAAACCCATCTGGATGGCCTGAAACCCTTCCAGCAATTAAGTTAAGTTTGTCTGCAATACAAATAACATTTTTCCTATTAATTAGAATCTGTCCTTGACGAACCATAGCCCTTAAACGCTTTTCAATAATAGCTATTTCATCATCATTGATCTCTAAAATCTGAAGTAACTCTTTTTTATTAATTGGAATGCCATGGTCTGACATAACTTGAAGAATCAATTCCCGACTAGGAACTGGATTGTCATACAAATTTATCTCTCGTTCAAACTCGGGATCATTATCCCTTATTCTAATTTTCTTTTTTGACATTGGATTGTAAATTATATTTATTTGTGTGCATAAAGATGAGGGATGTTACGCCCTATTCCCTTAAAATCCAACCCAAAACCATAAACATAGGCATCAGGAACCTCTAAGCCGAAGAAATCGGGCTTAATTGATTTTATTTTATCTATTTTTTTATCAAAGAGGACCGCAATTAAAACCTGTTTAGCCCCAATTTCAATAAGCTTTTTCTTTATATTATTTAAAGTTATACCCTCATCTAAAATATCATCTATAACTAAAACTGTTTTATTTTTTATTAAATCTAAGTTTGGTTCATAAATCCAATTAACAGTTTTTTGTCCTTCATTATTCAAGTATCTTGAGGCATGGATATAATCCAGTTTGCAATGAAAGTTAAGTTTCGGGATTAACTGTCCAGAAAAAATAAGAGCGCCATTCATAACTGGAAGAATTGTAACTTCCTGATCGCTTAATATGGAATTACAATTGTCAGCAATATTTGAGATTGCATCACTAATTTTTTTATTTGAGTATATGAGGGAAGATTCAGATATTAACTCTTTAATATTCATATCTTTAACCGTGACCTTAAGTAAGCCTCTAACTCATCTCCAAATATTTCATTTTTTAAGGCATATTCAATATTCGCTTTAATAAAGCCTAATTTATCACCACAATCATATCTTGTTCCTTCAAACTCGTAAGCATAAACAGGATGAGTTGATAGCATTAATTTAATACCATCAGTTAATTGAATCTCATTACCTGTTCCAAATGAAATATTTTCTAAAAATTTTAATATTTGATTACAGAAAATATACCGGCCTACAACACCTAAATTAGACGGGGAGTTTTCAGGGAGAGGTTTTTCAATAATATCAGTTAATTTCATCTTATTTGAGCTCTCTTGACTTATTGACACCATCCCATAATGAATAGAACTAGCTTTATCAATTTTTTGAACTGAAATAATCGAAGAGTTATTATCCTTATATTGTTCTACCATTTGTTTTAGGGTGCCCGTTTTAGAATCAATTAGGTCATCAGCTAAAATAACAGCAAAAGGTTCATCATTAATAATTGGTTTAGCTTGTAAAATGGCATGCCCTAAACCTAAAGGCTCTTCTTGAAAAACGTATTTGCATGAAGCCTCCTTAGGAATTATTTCATTCATTTTGCTTAATAATTCTTTTTTTTCCTCAGTTAAATTCGACAACTCAGTATTCAAATTACTATCGAAATGTTCTCTAATGCCTATTTTTGATTTAGCGGTAACAAAAATAAGCTCTGTAAATCCTGCATCTAAGGCCTCCTCAACTGCATATTGAATCAACGGCTTATCTACAATGGGTAACATTTCTTTAGAGGTAGCTTTCGTTGCTGGGAAAAACCGTGATCCAAGACCAGCGACTGGAAAAACAACTTTACTAAGCTTCATATATTTTAGCCTTATTCAAATTTAATATAATTATAATATCTAAGAATTTTTTAATCATTTTTCTATATTCCAGCTAGCTTTTTTTTGATTGTCTTCGACTCTATTTTGCACCCATAATTCATCCTGATCTGAAATCTCTTTTTTCCAAAAAGGCGCGTCTGTTTTAAGAAAATCAATAATAAACTCACAAGCTTCAAATGCATCTTTTCTATGTTGGCTCGCAACAACAACTGCAACAATAGGTTCGCTTGGAAGTAATTTTCCTATCCTATGAACTATAAAAATATCCTCAAGGCTCCATCTAGACTTAGCATTCAATTCAATCTTCATTAATGCTTTTTCACTCATACCTGGATAATGTTCTAAATACATTTGTTTTAATTTTTTTATTTTTGTATCCTCGTTGTATTCCCTGACATACCCAATAAAAGAAACAACAGCCCCAATAGAGGGTTTATTTTTCCTTAAGTTAGAAATTATTTTCTCGACATCAAATAGCTCTTTTTGAATATAGATTGTCATTTAACCGCCTGTAATTGGAGGAAAAAATGCTAACTCATCTCCATCATTTAGAGGGTCATTCCAGTCACAAATCTCTTGATTAATTGCAACTCTGATTGAGTCTTTTGCATTTAAAAGTTTAGTCCAAGAACCTTGCTCTTTTTCGCTTAAAAAACTTAATAATTTATAAGGAGAGTTTTCAG
>Ga0209709_10005117_pt1 | contig 10399 bp, 10 predicted proteins | sample ArcticOcean_MG_C_2_FD_187435 | JGI IMG/M metagenome (GOLD analysis project Ga0209709, IMG submission 187435) | Marine microbial communities from western Arctic Ocean - ArcticOcean_MG_CB4_136 (SPAdes) (version 2) | ecosystem: Environmental > Aquatic > Marine > Oceanic | place: Arctic Ocean...
AAACTAAAGTGATTGTTGAAATTTTTTCTTTTAAAAATAAGTAACCAAAAATTGCAAGAAATAAAATCTGTAATGATATTATAAAATTAGTATTAGCAACTGATGTATTAGACATTGCATATACATAGCCACAAAATCCGAATGATAATACAATACCTCCAAAAAAACCTGGTAATCCTGATTTATAGAAAGAACTTAAAGTTTTCTTTTTATAGGTAATTATTAGGAAGGCTAAAACGGTTAATATGAAAAATAAAGATCTCCAAAAAAGAATTTGCCACTCGGTAGAGCCTTCAAATTTTTTTACAATAAGCCCACCAAAACTTAAACTTAAAGCTCCCATAAAAATCAGTAATGGGCCAGGAATTTTATTAATTACATTCATTTAAATATTTATTTGTATCATCTGTGTATGCTTTAAATATATTCTGAGCTTCTTCAAGACTTACTTCTTTAAAGTTTACAGTAGATCCAGGTGTTAGTTGTCCTACACGATCTAAATCTGCTGAAATAACAACTCCAATTTTAGGGTACCCTCCAATAGTTCCATGATCAGAAAGCATAATAATTGGGTTGCCATCCGCAGGAACTTGGACAACTCCTCTAACAAGACCTTCAGATTTAATATTGGTGCTGACAAAATTTTCTAGTTTATGACCACTCAATCTAATACCCATTCTATCAGCAAGTTTAGTAACAGAAAATTCTTGATTAAAAAATTTATGTTGAGCTTCTGTAGAAAAATAATCAAAATTTGTACCTTTTATAACTCTAATTATATTATCTGATAATTGAGAATAATTTAATTTAATTTCTTTAATTTTTTGTAAATTTGAATCTTTTATAAAGATTTTATCTTCTATCGAATATTTTTTCCCATTATTGGGACCAATATTAGCTTTTGTATTTATTGAATAACTATTCCAAAGCTTTTCTATTTGAAAGCCACCATTGACCGACAAATACCCATAAGCAGTATTTTTTGTTGAAATTATATCTAATTGCTCTTCCTCTTCTAAAATATAATTCTTATAACATCTACCATCTTCAACATTTAAATTCTTTCTAACTATCTTAAAGATAACATCTCCTGTTATACTGAAGTTAATTTTATTATTTTTTAACTTTAGAAGTGGTCCTTGGTAAGCGAACTCTATAACCGCTTCATTTAAATCATTATTAGCTAATTTATTAGATAATTTATAATTTCTTTGATCAATTGCACCACTTACAGTAATTCCTTCATGATACATATGATTTCGCCCACTATCTTGAATTGTTGTATTAATGCCTGGTCTTAAAACTTCAAAGTATGTATTACTCATTCCAATTTAAATACTCCTCTTTCGATATTTGGTAAAAACTTACTTTGTTACCTGGTTTGATTAAAGACGGCTCTACTAAATTCATTTCATCAAAAACTTTTAGAGGTGTGTTTCCAATAATGTTCCACCCTCCTGGACTTTCGAGAGTATAAATATTTGCAAATTGTTCTGTTATGCCCACTGAACCCTTTGGCACTTTAACTCTTGGAGTTTCTAATCTATCACACTTAATTTTTTCATTTAAATCGCCTAAAAACGGCATACCTGCAATAAATCCTGTCATGTAACAAAAATACTCTTTGCTAAAAAATAACTTCAAAATTTCGTCTTCATTAACATTTAATCTAGAATTAAGTCTTTCAAAATCTAATCCGTATTCTTTTTCACAACAAACTGGAATTTTTATTTTTTTATTATTCTTTTTTATATTTTTTTGAATAATTAGATTTTCTATTAGATCTTTAGTTTCCTTGTAATTAGTGAGGTTTAAATCAAAACTAACAATTAATTTATTGTAGGATGGAGTGAGGTTAGTTATTCCCTTAATTTTTTCTTCTTTTACTAATTTTGACAAATGATCAAAATAATCAATAACATTACTATTTATTGTATCATTAACTTCCAAGCCAAAATCACAATAAACAGCTGCATCACCAAGATTAGATATATTTTTAATCATGTCATGTTATACTTCAACATTTAGCACTATGGAAATTAATATAAATTGTGATTTAGGTGAAAAATCGAAACATCATTCTAACAAGCATGATCCAGATTTACTTGAAATAGTAAATTCTGCTAATGTCGCCTGTGGATTTCATGCTGGAGATGATGAGTCTATGGAACAAGTAGTAAAGATATCAAAAAAAAATGGTGTAAGCATTGGAGCACATCCATCATTTAATGATCCTGAAAACTTTGGAAGACAAAGAGTGAATCTTTCTTCAAATGAAATTAAAAAATTAATAGTTGATCAATATGAAATTTTACAAAAAATTTCTGATAAACATGGTGCAACTGTTACTCATATAAAACCACATGGTGCCCTAAACAATATGGCTTGTGAAGATATTGAATTAGCAACTACGTTAGCTAGAACTATTAATGAAATCAGTAAAGATTTGATTTATCTAGTACCAACTGGATCCAAAATGGAAGAAGCTGCTAATAAATTTAATATGAAAATTGCATGTGAAATTTTTGCTGATAGAAATTATGAAGATGATGGAAATCTAGTTTCTAGAAAAAAACCTCATGCATTAATAACTGATCCCATACAAGCTAGAAAACATGTATTAAGTATGGTTAAAAATCAGGCACTTAATTGTCACAGTGGAAAACAGATACTTTGTGAAATAGACTCTGTATGCATACATGGAGATAATGAAAGTTCATTAGCGACTGCAAAATCTATTAAAGATAACTTGGTCCATAATGGCTTACTATTGAAACCTTTAAATAAAATGATAAAATTTAATTAAAATATGAAAAAACTTATTTATACATTTCTAATAATTGTAGCTCTTACTAATAATTCCTTTTCGGCAGGAACGGCTACGGATTCTTCTAGTGGCTCATCAAGCTTCACAAAAGCTTATAACTTAATTAAAGCTGCAAAAAAATTTGAAAAAAAAGGTAAGACAGAAAAAGCACAAACAAGATATGCAAAAGCACAAAAGCTTCTTTTAAAATCTAATAAGAAAAAACCACTACAGGCAGATACCTTAAATTATTTGGGCTTTACTACTAGAAAACTTGGGGATTATGAAAAAGGTGAAGAGTTTTACTTACAAGGTTTACAAATCGAACCTAATCATAATGGAATAAACGAGTACCTTGGAGAGCTTTATATAGCTACTAATAGAGTAGATCTAGCTAAAGAAAGATTAGATGTTTTAAAAGGTTGCAATTGTGAAGAATATAAACAATTAAAAGAAATAATTGAGGGTACAAAAAAATCTAAGTATTAAATTTTAATTAATACTTGCTGACATTTTATTCGGTAGCCACAGTCCAATCTCAGAAAAAATCACTACAATAATAACTGCTAGTATTATAAGTAAGAAAAATGGAAACGCACTTCTTGCAATGAAACACATATCTTTATAGATATTAAATTACTATGATTAAAAAATATCTAATTTTAATTTTAATAACTTTTCTGCTTAATAATCCTGTCTATTCAGATAAAAATGCTGTTTATAAAATGGGAAAAGATGATCTAACACATTTAATAGCCAAAAATAGTAATTTTAAAAAAGCAACTGATGCAATTAAGCAAGCAAAAAGGTATGCAAAAAAAGGAAAGGTAGATAAAGCTAAAAAGAGATTTAACGATGTTATAAGGTTTTTAATACTTGCAAATGAAGAAAATCCTAATGAAACAAATATACTTAATTATTTAGGCTATTCTTTCTGGAAAGTTAGTGATTTTGCGATGGCAGAAATTTATTACGAGCAGGGTTTAACAATTGACCCTAAACATATTGAAATAAATGAAAACCTTGGAAAACTGTATATCGAAACAAACAGAATTGACAGGGCAAAAGAAAGATTAAAGGTTCTTGAAGATTGTAAATGTAAAGAATTCGATAAACTTAAAAATTTAGTATCTAAATATTGATTTATTGTAAATTTTTAATATTATAAAATTATCTTGATAGAAGAATTCATAATCTTATCCCAAATTATCTTTATAGATATTATTTTAGCTGCTGATAATGCTATTATTATAGGTCTAATTGCTGCCAATTTTGTTCCAAAAAATAGAAAGCAAATAATCTTATGGGGTGTTGCCGGTGCTTTAGTTTTTAAAATTATTTTTGCACTTTTTGCTACTTACTTATTTGAATTTTATTTTATAAAAATATTAGGTGGAATTCTTTTGATTTGGATTGTTAATGATTTACGTAAAGATTTGGTTGAAATGAAAAATAAAATTAAATCTCCGACAAAAAAATCTAAGGAACCATCATATATACAAAGTGTTTATAAAGTATTGTTTGCAGATATTACTATAAGTTTTGATAATGTAATTGGTGTGGTTGGGGCTGCAAAGGGTTACTTTGGATTTATGATATTTGGACTTATCCTTTCTGTTGTATTGACTGGAGCTTTGGCTACATATTTAGCAAATTATATCCAAAGACATATATGGATTGCATATGTAGGTTTGGGATTTATTTTGATAGTTGCTCTTCAGTTAATTATTGGAGGACTGAGTGAGTTTGGTGTTCTTTCAATCAACGAATCATTTAAAAAATATTTTTAATTAAATTCAAAAATTTTTCCATACCCAATAACTGGTTCTTTATTGCTAATTAAGTTTAAAGCTTCCCAAATTAGTGTTTGATTACTAGATAAAACTAATTTATTTAATTTTTTTTCTAATTTTTCAATTAAATCTAATACTGGTAGTGCCGTACAAGATATAAATAGTGCCTCTGATTTATCTAAATTTAAATTTGATAAAGTTTCAAATAAAAATTTACTATCAACTTTTCCGATATCTAAATCTGAAGCAAGATCTAAATAATAAAACTCATTTATATTAAAACCTTCGTCATAGAAGTATTTGGAAACATGTTTATTTATTTCCTCTGTATATGGAGTGAATATAGAAATATTTTTTATATTTAGTTTATTAAAAGCTTTTACAGCAGATGTTATGGGTGTTGTAACTTTTGTATAAGGCTTGGCTAAATTAATTTTCTCTTTAATTGATTGATAACTAGCAGCAATTGTTCCTGAGGTACAGCCATACGCAATGCAATCTATTTTCTGATCTGGTAGAATATCCTTTGTAACACTAGTGATCTCACCTGCCATTTTAATGAGGTTTTCATTGGTTAGTGGATTATAACAAGGAATTCTATTAACATAAAGATCAATGTCTTTTCCCTGGATTATATTATTAAAATCTTTTTCGATTGTAAGGTCGCTAGCTAATGTGATTAAACCAATTCTTGGGTTATTTTTCTTGATAAACTCTGCTTTTAATTTCTTTAATTTCATTATTTAACTTTAATCTACAGATTAAGTATATATATATTAAAATGTACAGATAAATAGATTTCATTAACCTTGAAATTTATTACTAAAATAATATACATTATTAATAATGGATAAAATTAAAGTTTTATTAGGTGATCCTAGACACCATACTATTGGTGTTCACTCAACTTATGTTCCTGTAGGAGTTGGCTATATAGCTACTTACTTGATGAAAATGATACCTACTCATAATTTTGATATTAAAATTTCAGTTGATCCTGATGAAATATTAGATTTAATTGATAATTGGAAACCAAATGTTTTGGGCTTCTCAAGTTATATCTGGAATTCAAATCTATCTTATAGATTGTGTGAATATGCTAAGGAGCAAAATAAAGAAACCCTTTGTATTTTAGGTGGTCCAGAATTCCCAAGTGGAACTGGTATGACAAATTTCAATTCTGTTGTGAAAAAAAATTGTTTGGATTATCTAAAAGAAAAACCTTCAATAGATTATTACTGTTATAGCGATGGAGAAAGTTCTTTTACAAGCGTTGTGAACGAATATATCAAAAATAATTATAGTCCAACAAAAATGAAAAAAGATAACCTTGCTGCAAAAGGTGCAATGAATTTAAACTTTGATAATAATAAATTGATTGTTGGTGCACCTATATTAAGATTAGGTTTATCAAACAAAGTGGATGGTAGAGACTCTATCCCATCACCGTACACTTCTGGAATGTTAGATAAGTTTCTAAACGGCCATTTTATACCTTCTTTTGAAACAGCAAGAGGCTGTCCTTTTTTTTGTACTTTTTGTGATCAAGGTCTAGACCAAAATAAAATAGTAAGCTTTAGTACTCAAAGAATGTGCGATGAGTTAGATTATGTATCTGATAAAATTATAAAAACTTCTGGAACTTGGTCGATTGCTTTTCATGATTCTAATTGGGGTATGTATAAGAAAGACCTAGAATTAAGTGAACACTTGCTAAAATTAATAAATGAAAAAAATTGGCCTAGTTATATTGAGATATCGACACCTAAAAACAAAAAACAACAAATTTTTGATATAGATAAGAAATTAAAATACAGAGTACAAGTTGGTTTAGCACAACAATCAATGAATAGAGACACTTTAAGACTAATTCAAAGAGACAATATTTTTACTAACGAGCAATATATTGAGTTTATAAAAGAACTTGAAAGAAGAAAAAAAGTTCCAGGCTGTGAGCTAATTATTCCATTGCCTAATGAGTCTAAACAAACTTACTATGATAGTACTAAAGGTTTACTTGATGCTGGAGTTAGTGTTGGAACCTATACCTTAATGATGCTCCAAGGGGCAGAGTTAGGAAGAGACGAGGCCATTAAGAAATACGATATGAAAGCAAAATGGAGAATTGTTCCAAGGGATTTTGGAAACTATAGGGAGAAAAAAGTATTTGATGTTGAGCGAGTATGTGTTGGCACAAACACTATGCCATATAATGATTACTTAGAGTGTAGAAGATTTAGCTTTTTAATTAATTTATTTACTTATTCAGTTTTTTTTCCACTAAAAAAATTAATTAAAAAAGAACTTAATATATCTTTTTTTGATTTTGTGTGGATAATTTTTCAAGAACTAGAAAAAAACAATAAACAAAATAAATTAAAATCTACATTTACCAAATTATATTTTGAATTTTCAAATGAAAGTGAAAGTGAACTTTTTGAAACTAAAAAAGATATATATGATTTTTATTCGAAAAAAGAAAATAACAAAATAAATTAAAATCTACATTTACCAAATTATATTTTGAATTTTCAAATGAAAGTGAAAGTGAACTTTTTGAAACTAAAAAAGATATATATGATTTTTATTCGAAAAAAGAAAATTATAAAAAATTAGTAAGTGCAGAACTTGGTGATAATTTAACAAGAAAGTATGCTGCTAAAATGATAAGTAATGCTCTAAGTGAAATAATGGACCTTTCGATAGATTTAATACCTCAAATGATAAAAGGAGATGAGGTTAAAAAAGATGAGATAAATGCAATTCTTAACTCTTCAAGAAGCTGGTTGAGAAATCTATATATATTTGATGCAATTTTTGATTACGAAAGAGAGAAAAAAAAAGAAGTAACAATAAGCTTAGAATATGACCTTCCAAGATGGTACTTGAATGATGATGAGAGTATTTTTAATCTCAAAAAAAAGATTGATTATAAAATGACCTATAATGATAGTAATGAACATCTAAATAATGAGCTTATTTCATTATTTGGTAAAGAAGATAAAATTTTTGCTGTAGGAAAGTATTTTCATCAGATGCAAACTAACATTAAATTGATTCAAAGAACTGCAACCCCACAAAATTAATAGATTTATATCATATTAATTAGTAATATTTCTGAGTTTATGTTTATATTGATTAATAAGCTTAAACTCATCTTTCAACTAATCACTTTTAATATGGTATTTACATGAGACAAAATTATTTAAATCAGTGGGTGAATAATAGAGCTTGTCCTTTTGTGCTGAATTTTTTATAAGTTACCCTTTGGCTGACACTACTTATTTCTATCTAATTTAACGACTTTTCCAATTTTCTAAATGAATTAAAGGATACTGAGGAAAAATATATATAGCAGTGACTAAAACTAGATACAAACATGAGGTTCCTACTTATTTATTCCTTTAGGGATTGGATTGTAGAACATGTTAAAAACATGTTAATTTTCTGGGTTTGTGCTAATGTTAGGTAAGAACAATAAAAGATAGATACATAACTCGTCGTTTTACTGGGTTTAAAAGGTACCAAGGAGTATACGAAAGTGGGATCAGTCGTCTTTAAATTTAATTATTTAAGGGGGTTTGAATGAAATTTGGATATTTTTGTAACACTACTAACTGGGATCATAAGCCATATGATCAATTATTAAACGAAACTAAAGAAATCACAATATTCTGTGATGAAAATAATTGGGAATCAATTTGGTATACCGAACATCACTTTAATCATGAAGGAATGGAATCTTGTACTAACCCAATAATGATGGGTGTTGATGCTGCAGCAAGAACCAAACAAATTAGAATTGGTCAAGCTTGCAATGTAATTACTTTTCATAATCCTATACGTCTTGCAGAAGATATAGCTTTATTAGATCAATTGTCTGGTGGGAGAGTTGATGTTGGTATTGGAAGAGGGATTTATGGAAGAGAAGCTATCAATATGAATAAAGAAGCTGATCTAAAAGATCAGGCAAAAAATTTTAGATTGTTTGATGAGTCTTTAACAATTATGAAAAAAGCTTGGACTGAAAAGTTTTTTAGTCACAAAGGTGAATTTTATAACTACCCTACTCCAGGTTTTAATTGGCAGCACGATATGAGTCCACCTAGTGAAGAATTTCTAGATACAAAAACTAATGAAATTAAAAAGATTAGCATTGTACCAAAACCAAAACAACAACCTCATCCTCCTATATGGCAAGTTGTTGATGGAGCAAGATCAATTGAATGGGCTGCTCAAAACGGACTGAATACAATAATGTGGATTCCAACTGTAAAAGCTTTAAAGGGTAGATTTGAAATTTATAGAGATGCAAAATCTAAAGCTGAAAATAGAGAGGTACAACTTGGAGAAGGTATATCCTTAGTCAGAGACATGTTTGTTGCAGAAACAATGGAGGAAGCTGAAAAATTAGCTGGGGAACACATAATCAATTACATGAAATGGGTTTGTCACTGGAGAGGCTTAGGTAATCACATGGATCCAGGAGAAGAACTGCCAGAGACAAAACATAAGTTGGATTTACTTAATTATGATTTTCTTCATAAAAGAAATTTATTATTTGGAACACCTGAATATGTTGTTAATAAAATAAATGAATTGAAGTCTGAGCTAAACCTACAAAATCTTCAAGTTTGGTCTAATTTTCCTGGTATAGAACATGAAGCTTGCATGAGAAGTATAAAACTGTTTAATGATGAAGTTATACCGAAGATTAATTTAGATAATTCAAGTATAGAAAAAGCAAGCTAATGAAACTGGAGCTTAGAAAATTTACAAAATTTGTAGATAAAACTTTTATTGAAGGAGGTAAAGAGGCTAAAGAACCTGTTATACTTGCTTCCGTTGCGGCTGTTTTTAAAAATCCATGGAATGGAAAAGGTTTTGTTGAAGACTTAAAACCAATCATTTTAGATTTAGCACCAAAGCTAGGTGATATTTTGGTTCCAGAGCTAATCAAAGAAATTGGTTCAGCTGAAAAAATTTTGGCTTATGGAAAAGCTGGTACTGTTGGGCTGAATGGTGAGATTGAACATGCATCAGCATTTATTCACACTTTAAGATTTGGAAATAAGTTTAGAGATGCTGTTGGTGGAACGTCCTATCTAAGTTTTACGAATACAAGGGGTCCTGCTGGATCAAAAATGTCCATTCCAATGATGCATAAAACAGATTCAGGCTTAAGGCCTTATTATCTAACTCATGAATTTACTATACATGACGCTCCTTTTGATGATGAAATTGTTATCGCTATCGGTGGAGCCTCAAGTGGCAGAGCACATGCAAGAACTGGTGATAGGTATCAAGACATGAAGGAAATGGGACTAGACCCCAAATAAATTAATGTCTTACAATTTTGATCCAAATCAAAATTATTATTCATTCATTGATAATAATACAGATCCATTAGTATTTATTCATGGTGTTGGCTTAGATCATAAAATGTGGCAACCTCAAATTAATTCTTTAAATAATCATTCGATAATTACTTATGATTTATTAGGTCATGGAAAAACTCCCTATAATAAAAAAGAGATTACTTTGAAAGATTTTTCAACCCAATTAGATAATTTAATAAAATTTTTGAAAGTAGATAAAATTAATCTTATTGGATTTTCTCTAGGTTCTTTGATTGCATTAGACTTTGCTTCAAAATTCCAGGATAAATTAAAAACTCTAACGTTGCTTGGGACTACATACAAAAGAACTTCAGAACAAAATGCTTTGGTTATAGAAAGATTTGAACAGGCTAAGTTAAATAAACCTATTTCAAAACAAGCACTAAAAAGATGGTTTACTG
>Ga0209709_10005118_pt1 | contig 10398 bp, 6 predicted proteins | sample ArcticOcean_MG_C_2_FD_187435 | JGI IMG/M metagenome (GOLD analysis project Ga0209709, IMG submission 187435) | Marine microbial communities from western Arctic Ocean - ArcticOcean_MG_CB4_136 (SPAdes) (version 2) | ecosystem: Environmental > Aquatic > Marine > Oceanic | place: Arctic Ocean...
GTGCGATTTCAACTCTGCCCAAGAGAGGTGCAGTCGATACTGAACATGGGCGTCGATACTGGCACCCCAAACACGGCAACCGGCCGGTGATTTTCAAGCACGGCAAGTACTCTGATCGGAAGGGCAAGGTGAGACTTGGTACATCGCGGACCTTTGAATTCCTGTGCGCAGCGTGTTTGGTTGTCACTGTGCGAAAGGACGTGGCCCATTGCAAAAAGTGCCGCCCGGTACCAACTCCAGTGGCACCTGCTGCGCCGTTGACCTTAACACAACGGCGTTCCAGCACCGCTTCTGCATGCATGGAGCACGTTTTGATCGGTCTGTCCAATCTGCGAATTGGTGTTTCGGTGCCTACGGAGCTGCCAATTCCGCGCCTCCTTGCCACATACCCGGTTGCGTTTCGCGGTACCGACAGTTGGAGTGGTGACGGGACGAGTTGTCTCTTACGCCTGTTGGAGATGCACCTCGACCGTGTGAAGCACGCGCATGACTTGGCAGGCGATGACGAATTGGACGAGTTTGAGGAGATGATTTTGAACGAAGGCAACCTAATAATAATGGGTCCTGAAATTCAAGATTACGTGTGTATTGCTATTGACGAGCGACGAGCCCGAGCTACAATCGATCTGGTTGGCCGAAATGACTCTATTGTGCGGAAGATAATCGACACTCTGTTAAAGCAGTTCATATTCAATGCATCCGATGCGCGCTGTGCTATTGAATCGGATTGTACGCCAGTTGTAGTCGATGATTACATAGAATTCGACCTGGCGGATGCCAACGTATGGATACCATCGTTTGCGGGCGTCAACGTCTATGGCGACATTTACTTTCGCAGTGGTTTGTCATTGGTTCCCTCGGATTCAGCGGCCATTCTATCCGCCGCGGGTGCATACAGGGCAGAGCATCATGTGCTATTTGACTTGATAGGCTTGCTTAAGTGCGCCTGTGTGGTGCAAAGCCGCCTGGAGGCGCTCGCCAAGGTCGGTTGTTTTGAGCATGCCCGTGCCGCGAGAATGCGCAAATCGCAGACACTTGCCCGTGCAGTCAAACGCGCCCCGCCTCGGGTTGGGTTTTCCCTCGAGTTTACTCGAATGCTGACAGGTTGGCGTAACGACTGTCAGGACGTGTTACTTGACATCACGCGTTGCAAGACACCTGCTTGGTTCACGGATGTGGACGCAATCGTTCCGTGTACAGAGCACCTGCGTCGCTTGGAAAAGGACGGTCGTCGCGCACTGGAGAGTCTACTGCTAGCAGATGGCTACACATCATTGTGTACATGGGCATTTGACTTAAAACGCAACCTGCTGTACGCAGCAGGGTCGTGGCCAAGCGACGCAGGAAATCAGCTGCGGGTGGTCGCGTTACGGCGTGTCTGGCCGGTACACCAACTCAATTTGGAAAATGGGGTTGGACTGCCTCTGTTGCACAAGCATCTGGTTCACTTGAATACTCTTCCTGCTTGGATGGAGCCGAGATTGCCCGGCCCATTTCGATCAATACTGCTCTCAATGGCTAGCATCCAGGGTGAGAAGTTGTACGCGATGCACCGCTGTGCGCTTCTTCTGGGTGCTGGCGGTGGCACACCTACATTCGATATGAAACGCATCTTTGCAAGATGCGCCGACAGCACGTTGCGTATGACGGCGCGGTCTGTGAGCAGATCACCATACCGCGACGGGCGTGGCGGCGATTACGAAGACGGGAGTGTGGTTTCCAGGGATCTCGCATGGGCTTACAAGTGCGAAAAGTGCCCTCAATGGTACAATGGCGACGTGGTTACCGAGGCTATGATGGGTCTGTTGAACGCGGTGAAACTCGTATACGATCGATATTACAACAACAAACCCCACAGCTCGCCACTTTCCCTGCTTCTACCATACGTAGAGAACATTGAGCGTGTTGGATCGACGCTGCGCGTGAAGCGTGCCCTCCGCACTCTGAATACCGAAGAGAAGTGCATGGAACGGACGGTTGCAAAAGAATGTGACGTCTCGTTTGAGCTCGAAACATGTGTGCGACGTGTACTGGAGTCTGGGTGTTGCGGATCTGGCGTGAAAGCGTCCGGTGCGTTCCATGTGATTCCAATTATATAGATGTCTGTTTGAGGTGGACGTGGCGAGGACCGTGTCTGAAAATAACGCTATAAAACAAGCGTGGGCAACCCAAAGTAGAGATTCAAGGCAAATGGCGCTGACTCCATACATCAGCCGGTTGACGAGCGTAGGCTCAGACGCGTCCACCAAGGCTGGGTTGGATTGGCTTGACCCACAAACAAATGTACTCGGATACGACCCATGTGCCGGCATGCGCTCCACGATGTGCATTCTCATGGACGAGCACGAGTCTCGGTTGCGCATGGTGAAGAGCATCAGGAGACTGGAAAAGGACACGTGTGTGCTGAGGACGCACGGGAATGAAGTGGAGCGGATGTTGGCGTTCAAACTGCATGATTTTGGGTGTGAAGTGGAAAGCACATACGACTACCCTGAATTGTTTGATGGGACACGGGCAGAAATTGAGGAAGACGGTGAAGAAGAAGAAGATGACACGTGGAAACCAGACATGATGTTTGCAAGATCAAAACAAAATGACGTGGTGCTTCTGGATTGGAAGGACATGCTGCATGATGTATTGACACGGACGAGTGAATTGATTTCAGAGATGATCGACCTTCGTGGGTTGCATGAACGGCTTCTCGTCCACCGACTACTTGAAGAAAACCAGAAGCGCAAGAGAGATGCCAGCGGGCGTCCGAAGCAGCGAAAGGTGCTCCCATTACCGTCGCTGACGGTGCAGCTGCCAGCAACAACAGAGTCACGTCTCATCCAGCATCTCCCCAGTCCGACGCTCGTTTCTTGAAGTTTGGGAAGCTTGTACGTTTTGTGTACGAACAATGTACAGGCCACGGACGAATGAGGACGTGCCTGGTGCACCCGGGGGACACTGGTGTACAGGAAGCTTTTCCCGTCAGGTAATTAGTACGTAATTAATTAATTAATTAAGTAAATAAGGTTTTTTTTCTGACGGGAATTCCTTCCCGTACACCCTCGTCCTTGGCAGTACGCAGTTTGTCCAAAATCAGCCCGGCCCCGTACATTGTTTGAACATGGTCTTGGGTACGAAGCTTTGTACTACCTCAGCTAACCAGCCAACCAAAGCAAACCATAAGTAAGTAATTAATTAAGTAATTAATTAATTAAGTAAATAAGGTTTTTTTTCTGACGGGAATTCCTTCCCGTACACCCTCGTCCTTGGCAGTACGCAGTTTGTCCAAAATCGGCCCGGCCCCGTACATTGTTTGAACATGGTCTTGGGTACGAAGCTTTGTACTACCTCAGCTAACCAGCCAACCAAAGCAAACCAAAGTGTGCTTCATAGAAAACTTCTATATTTTGGTGGCAATTAGCTAGAGGTCGCTCCCGAAAGACCGATTTCCTGCGGCCCATTCCACTCAGTCCCCAAACTGGTTATCACTTAAACCGCTTCATGTAATCCATGAAGCATGTGAAATGCATATTCCTGCGTGCCCAGACTCGATTCGGCCTGCCCTTGTACCTCCTGCGGAGGATGGTTTGTTGTTCCGGTGTGAGGTCGTCTCTCACTTGTTTACACAGCTTGCAGAACGCGTGCGGTTCCGTGTGTGCATTCTTTGGCGCGCAGCGCGGTTTGCTTTCAGTTCCCATGCGCGCCATTCGCCACCGCGGCAGTCGCTGCTTCCATTTGCTTCGCCTCCGTCTCGAGCAGTCCGGAGACGCCAATGGTCGAAAAGTCGAGGAACGGTGTCTCTTGAAGCTCCGCGCAAGCGAGGAGCTCCCTTTCCGGCTCCCAAATTGACTTATTCACGTCAATGGGCCAGACTTTGCACGCTTTAGTGTGCTTTCCTTTTTTTGGCGGCGGGTGGAGGGAGAGTACGATGACATGCCTCGCCTCGAGCTCCTGTATGTCCGAACGACCGGCAGTGGACCGGTGCGCGACTGCCGCTGTTTTGAGCCAGTATAGCCGCTCGTGTGAGATGGGCGTATCGCCCACATTCTGCACGAAGACCACCTTTGTGTGCGCAGAGATTGCGTTGTTAATAGCTTCTTGTGGGTGATCGGAAGAGTAGAACTCGACCTGTTTGCTTTGTTTCTTGGCGGCCAGTATCTTGCGAACCATGCGCATGATTCGGAGAAAGAATGGCTGCCCTTCCACAGGCCGGTCCTCCTTTGCCTCCCCGCCCTCGTCTTCTTTCATGTTGGCGGCCGGCACCATCCAATGCACGGTCTGATCGCCCTCTTGCGGTGTGCGCCCCAGGAGTGAAACGAGCGACCGTTCCCATGCAAAAAGCATCTGTCCCTTCGTGATCGCCGGCCGCTTCCACGGCCGTTCGGAATGGATGTGGATTGTCATTGCTGGGCTGTGTTGGTACACGCCGCGCGTTTCTCCGTTCGTGGCGAGGTCTCGTGCACAGTCCTGTGCATGGATTTGTTGCACGATCTCGTCCTCTACCAATTTGCGCTTTGGGTTGGGTTGAGCCTCAACATTGAAGCGATGCGGCGCTTCCCCGTCGAGTCTGTGCGAGTCCTTTGTACAGTAATTGGCCATGGTGAGGAATGAGACGCCTGGGTTGGCGGCGCGAATGTCCTTGCCCTTTGCACCTGTCTTTGGGAAAATCTCATCCATGAGCGATGAAATGGACGCCAGTCGTTGCTTCAGCTCGATGGCAATGTGGATGTGGTCCTTGCCCTTGGCGCCGCTCTCCAGTTGCCATGCCGCTGCATTGACCCGTCTGATGATGGCAAAATTGGCCGGTTCCGTCTCCTTGTCGTAAGTGCCAACGAATCCCGTGATCAGGAGCAGCCGCGGCCGTCCCCCTTCCTTCAAGAGCGAGGCGAAGTTGAGCTCTAAATCGACCTCATCTTCACCGTCTGGTGCCGCTGCTTTGGGCTCCGCGAGCACCATTGAACTTGTAGAGACATCGTCTTCTGAGTCCGTGTCTGCGTCCATGGCTGCACCCCTCAAACGAACCAGCCAACTCTACCAATGTGTGCCAGTCACCGTGTTATGCACATTAGCGCAAGATGGGTGCCTCTCTATAGGTTTTGCATTGGGATATGCAAAATTGGCAGCGCTATAGCGAATTGGTTTTTTGGTACTTGGTGGAGGGTTCCATTCTCGATGCCTGCCGCGCCGAGCACTCCGAGTAAAAAGCACATCAAAAGAGCTCCACTGCCGCACACACAGCGGATAAAATGCCCTCGCTGCCGCACGGGGCTGCGCGTTGAGTGGGCTGGGAGCGTTCCCGGTCGCGTGCTGACGCGCAATGAAGCCGTTCGGGAGATACAAAAGTTCGCCTATCGTCCTGTGCACATTGGTAGAGCGGGTTTGTAAACAAACGGTCCCGCTATAGCGAGTGGCGAGGCTCTCCACTCACTGTAGCGGGCACCGCCACCCAAATCGATGCCAAAAACGTGCGCCAATCCGGGTTGCCGGTCTGGTTTGCCTGTGAAAATCGGTCATTTCTGCCCTGCCAACGTCTGCAAGCAGTACTCGAAAACAATCTCTCGGAGCGTGAGTAGCATTGAATTCGTGCAAAGGCGGCTGGCAGAGAAAGAACATCTCGTAAAGCAATTTTCCATAGCACTGGGGAGCCCGTGGGGTGTGTCTGACGCAGACCTACTAAAGAGTCTGAGCTCGTTTGGCGAGCTCCGCTTCAATAATCAGATGCTGAAGCGAGAGCGGAATGAGCTGCTTGAAGAGCGGTGCAGACTGCGCAAACGCCTGCGAGAGACTCGTTCCGAACTGGACTACGCAGTAAAACAGGGGTTTGTGCTAGGCTCGGTTCCCAAGTGCAGGTCACTTCAAAGCCAAGAACAACTCGGTGCATTCCTTTGTGGCGGCACACCCACTTGAGACATGCTAGTATAGACTGAATTCCGTAAAAACTTGTGTTTTTAGCCGGTCCGCTAAGGTAGCCTTCATTGCATCTTGTAATGCAAATACAGCTGTGATGAAAATTGGCGAGGTTTTCTGCGGTTGTGGTGGATTTGGGGCCCTGGCCACCAATGTTGGGCACGAAGTTGTACTCGGAATAGACAATGATGAAGTCGCACTTGATTGCTGGGGCGTGAACAACCCAGGTTCGGAGAAAAGGTGCGTCACGTTACCTCCGTTGGAGGCGATCAAGTGGCCCGATGTGATCGAGCATTTACACTTTTCTTCTCCGTGCCAGAGCTTCTCTGGCGCAAAACGGGGTGCAAGTGGTGATGAGGTAAGACAGGGAAACGCACTGCTGTGCTGGTCTGTTCAGACAGCCTTGGAATTTGGAAGGTCCTGGTCATTGGAAAATGTTGCGTGCGCGCGCTCCAAGGCCATTTTAGACGAATTTGCTGTTCAGTACCCGGACAAAATTGCCTACGTTGTGATCGACGCCGCCGATTTCGGCGTCCCCCAGAATCGCACACGCCTACTCGCGGGCCCACCGTTGCTAATTAAACGGCTTAAAGAGCTTCCAAAAACTCGCCACGTAACGCTTGAAGAGGCCTTCGCAACGGCTGGGCTTGAAATAGAGTCTAGACATGTAGCAAATACAGCTCAACTGCGCAAGGGTGGAAAACCGTGCACCAGGTCGGTGACAAAGCCAGCGTTCACAGCACTCACCCGCCCGCTGCGCTGGCACTTTGGAGAGGTCGAAGGTCCGGCGAGCAGGTCCTTTTCGCCCGAGCAAATGGCTGCCGTTATGAGCTTCCCACCTGATTTCAAGCTACCGAAACTACGCAAAGATGCATTTCGAGTCATCGGGAACGCAGTGCCGCCTTTGGTCGGGCTGGCGATCATCGCCGCCGCGTCCGGGAGCAAATTCGAGCCCACGCTGCCACCTGTGATCGAATATGCAGCAATGAGACCGGCCGGTGTGGCGGCTGGCGGCGCTTTGGACGAGCGCTTGGCCGTGATTGAAGCACAAAATCGGGAAATCTTAAGCATACTGCGGCGAGATGCAGTGCCCGGGATCGTACAGGAAGTAGAAAGCGACTAAAGATTTCCTACATTTAATTCCCCAAAACCAATCTTCTGTGAAGATTTTGTCTCCTCACACTTGGAGGGAGACAAAGCTGGCGAGGGAGAAGGTGCACGCCGCCGCCGCCGCGCCCGTGCCTGTGCACACTGCCGCCGCTGCCGCTGCTGCTGTCGCCGTTGCAGCAGTCGCTCGTACGGCTACCAGTACACCCGTTCCAGCCCTGAAACGCAGCGCATGGCAGCCGTGCACAGCAGCATCCTTTCATTCCACCTGGTCATGAGGTGTCGTTCAGCTGCAATGCAAGTGGTGCTGAGCGGCCGCAGATGCCTTGTATTTGCGCGTAATCGGCTCGGTGATTGCGTTTGTGATGCCGCGTGCCAATCCCGCTCAAAGACGCGCATCCGCCGCCATCGCAGCGCCTTTGCAGCATCCTTTCATTCCATCCTCGCGCCTTTGCAATGATGGTTTGTGGTTGACAGCTCTTCACGTGCGTGTGTGCACAGGAAACGCGTGATGGATTCTGATGGCTCGAGCGACGACGAATCGTGCGTGCCACGAAGCAACGGTGGTGGAACCGGCGGCGACGGCTCTTGCGGTGAGCGCATTCCACCTTACCATCACAACTCGTGTGGCTGCGATGAGAGCTCACCTCGCCCCGTTGTGTGCTCACAGACACATCCCCGACGGGTGGACCACCCTCTTTGCGTGGTTCTCGCCGCGATCGAGACGATTCGCCCTCGCCCTCACCCTCGCCGCAGCGCCAGGTGACGGAGGGCGACGTTGGCGATGGTGATGGACTGAAAGCTATTCAGGTTGAATCAGCAGCTTTACTGGCTAAGATCACCGCCGCGATGCACGTCCCTGTGGCAGAGGGAAGCACCGCCACAACCTCTCCGTTTGCAACTGCGATGCTCGATTACGAACACGAGGCGCCACTCTCGTCCCGCACGCTACGCAATGTGGGGCCGTTGCCGAGGGATGCCCCTTCACCCCCAACTCCCCCAGCCCTGTCTCTGTGCTGGAGCGGCGGCGACTTGTTCCTGCCTGTTCCACCACCAGCCAGTCGAGCCGCCGTGGATGCACTCTCCACCCGCCTCGCCTCGTTCCGTGCCGCGGCCGTCGTCGATTTTGCCGGTCGACCGAGCATCTCCTTCGAGTTCCAGGCTGCACATGTTCAATCTTGGCGCTCTGCCATCGCCGCCCTCGCCGCTTGCCCGCCAAACTCGATCGCCTACCTAGACGTGCAGCGCGAGGGCACGTCGTCGCTCCGGTACGCATCTATACTCGTCTGCGAGGACGCCGACGGTCCTATCTCGATTTCCGGCATCAAGCTACTGCTTGGCGCACAGTCGCAGTCCCAGCAAGCGGACGTGGCCAACCAATCGTACGAGGGTGAGCGGTTCACGTGCTACGCACTCGCATCCGATCTTTTCCAGTCGGCAACGCTCTTGACCGACGATACGGTCGCCTCCGTCCAGAGGCGTGCACACGACGGCGAACTACATGTCGTTTTGAAGCCCAGTGGCGTATGCTTTGAGGGAATTTCCACCTCGATCTGTGCCATCTGTCAATCTGCCGAGATCTGTGTTCCCACCAGCGGTGATGGGTGTGAACACGCTTTTTGCCTCTCGTGCATCCACGAGTGCGTGCTTGCGCGGGGACACCACGCGTGCCCGACGTGTCGAGCACCGATCAATGCGATCTGCGTGATCGGTACCGATGCCCGCATCCCCGTGCCTGCGCATGTGCATGACAGCGGTGACGGTGACGACAGCGGCGATTCGGAGTCGGAGGTGGAGTCTGGGTCTGCGTCGGAGTCTGCGTCGGAGGCGGAAACCGAGCCACCGCCATCAACACGAGATGCACGAGCTGCTGCACGAGTGGCGAGGGTGGATGCGGCAGTGCCAGCAGCAGCAGAGGCGGGGACATCGGCACCGGCAGTGCCAGCAGCAGTAGAGGCTGTGGCGCCAGCAGCAGCAGAGGTGGCGGCGGCAGCAGCAGCAGTAGAGGCTGCGGCTGCGGCGGCGGCGCCAGCAGCAGCAGAGGCGGCGGCGGCGGTGCCAGCAGCAGATGCGGCGGCGGCGGCGGTGCCAGCAGCAGCAGAGGCGGCGGCGGCGGCGGAGCTTGGGCTTGAGCGCCGTGTATTGGGTGTAGATGCCATTGACGCTCCCGCCGCCTCCGCAGCTCCCATTACCGCCACCTCCATCCGCACCTCCCGCCTGGAATCTCTGGTGCTTCTCGACCTTGTGCTGGATGCGATCCGTTCGAGCCCACTGGACTCTCCTCCCGACGCGCTTGACCTCACCACCGCGGCACCTGCCTTCTCAGCAGCCCTCCTGGCCAAGGCACGCCGCGCTCTTGGTATGGAGTCGCTCCCGCCTGATGTGGTGCTGACGGCGTATTCCACAGCCGATGGTGGTTGGCTCGACGCGTTTGAGGTACCTGCCAACAAGCGCGGCACGCTCGCTCGCAACGTTGTCGCACTCAACAAGCTGACGGCGCAGCGGGTCGGTGACGACGGGCTCGGTGATGGTGGCGGCGCAATCTGCACTCAAATCGAAGTCTCGTGGCGGGAGTGTCGCAATCGCAAGCACGTTCACGCGTGGATGCTAAACGCTGCCGGTCTCACCCTGCGCACTCAAATCGCCAGTGAGCTAGACGGTGCTGATGTCAGCTCCATGCAGACGTGTCGTGGGTGCGGCCGTGTGTCCATTACGCTCTGCGGTTGTGCCGATGGCGCCGCGTCCACTCTACCCCTTCCGCCGCTCCCAGACGGCGACGAAATGTGAAGATTTGATGACCGCCTGTCTCCCACCACGACCGGGGAGACAACACCGACGTTCCGTGAATGTACAACACGTGTGCGTTGCTACGTACACAGTCTGAACAGTAGGACGTACTAGATTCTTCATGGCATTGGTGGTTGGTTAATTGGGGGCTAATGACCAAAAACCTTGCGGAATTCCCATCAATTAATTAGTATTTAATTAAGTAATTAAGTAATTGCGGTTTTTTTTTCTGACGGGAATTCCTTCCCGTACACCCTCGTCCTTGGCAGTACGCAGTCTGTCCAAAATCAGCCCGACCCCCGTACATTGTTTGAACATGGTCTTGGGTACGAAGCTTTGTACTACCTCAACTAACCAGCCGACCAACTACTCGCCATCGCAAACAATGCAATATCGACCCGCATGTTCCGCTAGGGCGTCCTTGCAATAAGCCCGTCTGGTGGTTGGTTGGATGAGAGGGGCATTGAGCTGCCCCATGTCTGAAGACGGTGCGATTTCAACTCTGCCCAAGAGAGGTGCAGTCGATACTGAACATGGGCGTCGATACTGGCACCCCAAACACGGCAACCGGCCGGTGATTTTCAAGCACGGCAAGTACTCTGATCG
>Ga0209709_10005125_pt1 | contig 10387 bp, 10 predicted proteins | sample ArcticOcean_MG_C_2_FD_187435 | JGI IMG/M metagenome (GOLD analysis project Ga0209709, IMG submission 187435) | Marine microbial communities from western Arctic Ocean - ArcticOcean_MG_CB4_136 (SPAdes) (version 2) | ecosystem: Environmental > Aquatic > Marine > Oceanic | place: Arctic Ocean...
GGATATCCAACACCAAAACCTGTATATGAACACGGATTATGTCAAACAGATTACTATGACTTACATAGAAAAAATTTATTTGATACATTGGGTGATAAGTATAATGTAGCTGGTTTGGTAAATGGACAAAAAATACCAATACAAGAATATTATAGAAAAATGATGATGTCAAAAATTGTATTAGCTCCACTTGGTTATGGTGAACTAGCTCCAAGAGATGTGGAAGCTACAATATTTGAGTGTGTTTTGATGAAACCAGATGTTAGTTACATACTAACAGAACCATTTATATACGAAGATGATGAAACTTATATAGCTGTAAATTATGATTGGTCTAATTTAGAAGAGAAAGTAGATTATGTACTTTCTGATTGGAAAAACATACAAGAAAGAATTGTTCACAATACTAGAAAAAAATATGAAGAAAAATATCATATAAATAATTTTGTATTACATTTTTATAATATACTAAAAGACTTGGGAGATGTTACTTCAGAATGAAATTTGCACTAATAATTAATAGTATGGGAGTTATATAATATGTTTAGTTACAATGAGTTTAAAAATTTAATTGGAATAGTTAAACAAAACTTACCAATAGTAGATTATAAAGATGTTAAGGACAATACAGAAAGGTTTTGTATACTACGACACGATATAGAATTTTCAATAGATAGAGCATATAAGTTAGCTAAAATTGAAAAAGAGTTAGGTGTAGTATCTACATATACTGTTCAAGTCAGAAATAATACATACAACGCATTATCAGAGAAAAATATAGATTTAATTTCAAAGATTAAAAGTTTAGGTCACCATATTGGACTACACCAGAATCCACCGTCCTCGATGAAATTAGACACATTAAAAGACTATATTATGAGGGATATAAATATACTTGAAGATTGTTACGGATTTGAAATTGATAGATTTGCATTCCATAGACCAAAAAAAGAATATCTAAATTGTTATGTTCAATTAGATAATAAGATTAATTGTTATGATAAAAAGTTTTTTTATTTCTTTGATGAAACGCCAAGTAGTTTAGAGATATTATATTTAGCAGATTCAAATCATAAATGGAAATATGGATATCCATTAGATTTTGATTTTTCAAAAATTAATAAATTACAATTATTAACTCATCCGTTTTCGTGGTCAGATAGTGGTGGTGATAATTATGGTAACTTTGTTACTTTAATTAGAGAAAGAAATGATGAGTTGGTAAATTCTATGAACACCGAAACTAACACATTTCCACAAGAGTTGTTGTCTTGAAATATAAAGTAGTAGTATTTGGAACTAAACAATCAACAGTATCTTTAATAGATGAATTTAAAGATGATATAGATTTAGTAGTAACAATAAATGACAACAATTCATATAGTATTTCAGGTAAAGGTGATGTAATTGAATGTACTGATTCTAATAATATAGAATGTTACTCTACTGATGATTATACCTTAAAATCTTGTGAAGAATTTTTTGAAAACAATGAATTTGATATTGGTATAAGTTATGGTTGGCAAAGATTAATACCAAATTCTATATTAGGTAAGTTTAAACATGGAGTTTATGGAACACACGCTAGTCCACTAGGTTTACCTTATGGGAAAGGTAGGTCACCACTTAATTGGTCAATCATTAGAGGTTTTAAACAAGTTTACTTTAATTTATTTAAATATGAAGTTAAAGCTGATAGTGGTATGATTTACTCTACAACTAAGTTTGAGATAAATGATTGGGATACAATAGAATCAATTAAAATAAAAGATTTGATGGTTACAAAGAATCAAGTTGGTAGTTTGATACACGATTATAAAAATGGTAGTATAAAATTATTTTCACAAAAAGATAATATAGAGGAGACTTTTTTTCCTAAGAGGTCACCTAAAGATGGAAGGATAGATTTAACTTCAAGTGTTAGAGATATACATAATTTGATTAGAGGTGTTACTAAACCTTTTCCAGGAGCGTTTCTTATGTGTGATGATACGAAAGTTACAATATGGAATGCCGTTCCTTTTGATAATCAATTAGATTTTAGCGAATATCAGTTGGGTGAAGTCATTGGGGTTATGGAAGATACTGATAAATTTATTATAAAGTTAAACGATGGAAGTTTATTAGTAAATGAATATGAGTGTGATACTAAAATAAAACGAGGGGTTATTTTACAATGAAGAAAAATGTTATTTGGTGGCCCGCAGTAAAAAATAAAGACCATAGTGATAAGTATGGTAACTTTGATTACTTTGATTACTCAAGAAAAACTTGGGAATTTTGGTGTAAAAAAAATGATGTATTGTTTGTTCCATTTGAAGAACCAGTTGAACAAGATTTACACGAATATAGAATAAATTGGCAGAAAGCTATATTTGTTTTTGATGAGTTAGAACGTAGAGGTATTGATTATGACCAGATTGCACTAGTAGATAGCACTGTTATGGTTAAATGGGATTGTCCTAACTTCTTTGAATTAACAGATAGAAAATTTACAGTAACAAGAGATATTGATAATATGAGTTGGACTCGTGACAGTATTCTTGGTTACAAAGAGCTCTTTGATGGGTTTGAATTAGACTCAACTAAATATTTTAGGTCTGGGTTTATGATATTTAATGAAATGCATAGAGATTTATTTCAAGATTTAAAAAACTTTTATATAGAGAACAAGACAGATTTTATAAAATTACAAGATGAGGTTGTTCGTAAAGGTAATGACCAAACACCAATAAATTATTGGGTACAAAAGAATAATATTGATTTAAAGTTCTTACCACAAGCTTTGTGGATGTGTTCACACTTACATAGAAAAGAAATGTTATCACATAACTGGCAACTAAATGAAGATAAGACACCATTTTTTATAAAGTATGCTAATAACTGGATGTTTAATGGTATACCAAAAGACCAAAGAACATCATTGATGAAACAGACTTGGGATTTAGTAAAAGATAACTATATACTTGATTATACCGAGGGGTTACTAAATTCGGTACGACACAAAGATAATTTTAGACTGTCGACATCAAGAAAATTTAAAAAAGATTTAATAGAATATTTTAGTGAAGATAAATATAAAGAAATGACAATGGTTGAGTTAGGATCGTGTCACGGTGATACAACAAAGATTTTTAGTAAAATATTTAAAAAAGTTCACGCTGTAGATTGGAAACAGAGTAATATAGATTTAGCCAAAGAAAGATGTGAAGGTTGTGATAATATTACATATCAAGTATCAAATGTAGCTACTGATGATTGGGATTATCCAAACTGTGATGTTGTGTTTATAGATGCTAGTCACGACTATCCTCAAATATTACTTGATATAGAGAAAGCACTTAATTATTTTGATAACCCTATTATTATATTAGATGACCACGGTAATCCAAATAATACAAGTATTAGAAAAGCTATAGATGAAATGGTTAATACAAATAAATTAAAGATAAAAAAATACATCGGTGAAGAATCAGGGTTTTTAACTAAATCTGGTTGGTGTATGAATGATAGAGAAGGAGTTATTTGTACGGTATGAAAATTGCATATACAATGAACGGATTAATTGGTGGATTTACTGGTAAAAACTATGTTGGTTCATCCGATGAAGATTCAAGATTAATTTTAAGATATGTTAGTGATTTAATTGATAAAAATATTAGAGAACACAATGATATAGATATTTTTGTGTTCAGTTGGCATACAAACTTTGAAGATGACTTTAAAAAGTGTTTAAATCCAGTAAAATTAAAATTAGAACCACAGAAAGATTTTGATATACCTGTACACTTATTGGGTAAGAATGATAAGAGAGTTATAGCTCATAAGAGTAGATGGTATGGATATAAAGAGGTTATGAAATTAGTAACCGAATACGAAGTAGAAAATAACTTTGAGTACGATTTAGTTATTAACGCTAGATTTGATATGTGTTGGAATAAACCAATGAATTTTGATAAAACACTTGACCCCAATCAATTTCACATACCATATCATATTGATAGAATGGATTACGGTTGGCCAAATGCACCTGAAATTTTAGACCACATATTCACTTCAAATTCAAAATGGATGAAACATTATGCTACTATGTTTGAACACTTAGATGAATACACTTTACCAGGTCAATGTCCACAATGGAATACTATATCTCATCACTTTTTAATGGTTTGGCATTTATCTAAACTTGGATTATTATCAGATGATATTATTAGTAAATCATTTAGTTGTTGGACAGATTGGAATTCAAATACAGGTAAAAATGTTAGAGAGGTTGATTATGATATTTTTAGATATAGAAATTTGGATAGAGAAAAAGTATTAAAAGAACTAGAGGGGAAATAAAATATGAATACACCTAAAACTATATTCTGTGATTTAGACGGAACACTTGTAAAACACTCTGGTGATGTAAGTTTATTAACTTCACCTGATTATGAATTAGAATTATTACCTGGAGTTAAAGATTTTTTAAAACATATTGATTCAAATAGATATTGTTTAGTGATAGCTACAGGTAGAAAAGAAAGTTTAAGAGAACCTACTATTAAACAATTACAAAAAGTTGGTATTTATTATGATAAATTAATTATGGGTTTTGGGGGTGGTGACCGTATACTTATAAACGATAGAAAACCTAATAGTGATAGAGATACTGCATACGCAATTAATTTAGAAAGAGATAAAGGAGTAATTAATGAAAACTATATATAAGCCGTGGGGAAAAGAAGAGTGGTTAGAGTTAAATGATAAATATTGTTATAAAAGAATATACATTAATGCTGGAACAAAAACAAGTTATCAATACCACGAACATAAATTAGAAAGTATGTATTTAATAGAAGGTACTGCAGAATTTTGGTTAGAAAATGATGAAGGTGTAGTTGAAAAGACAATACAAGAATCCGGATTTTTTACTACTTTAACACCATTAAAAAAACATAGAGTTATAGCGATAACTGATATAATTATACAAGAAGTTTCTACCCCCGAAGTTGATGATGTTATTAGAATTTCAGACGATTCTGGTCGTATTTCTGGAAAAATAAAACACGAACATTTAAACCCAGCATTATGTATATTAACCGCTGGTATAGGTAGTAGATTAGAAAATTTATCAGAACATATCAATAAAGGATTATTACCATTAGACAATAAAGCTATTATAACACATATGATAGAAAAGACACCAAAAGAATATGAAGTGGTTGTTGCTCTAGGTCATAAAGGGGATATGGTTAGAGAATATTGTCAAGCCGCTCACCCAGAAAGAACATTTAAATTTGTTGAAGTTGATAACTATGAAGGTGTGGGAACAGGCCCAGCATATTCTATAAACCAATGTAAAGAATATTTACAACGACCCTTTATTTGGGTAACTGCAGATACAATTATATCTGATGAATTACCTATATTAGATGGTAATTGGTTGGGTGTTTATCCGACTGGTATTCCTGAATTATATGCTACAGTTGATGTAGATAAGGATAATGCTATTAGTTTAAAAAATAAAAATAAACAAGGTTATAATAATGCATTTATAGGTTTAGCTAGTGTTTATGATTATAAAACGTTTTGGAATGAGTTGGATGTAGATAGTGGTGAGATAGTAAGTGCTTATTACGATTTGAGTAAATATTCAAGTATGAAAGTTAAGAGATTTGATTGGTACGATGTAGGAACTGTTGATAACTATATAAAAGCTAAAAGTATATTTAAAGATAGTAAGGTATACAGTATTCCAAAAGTTAACGGTGAATTTTTATATAAGATTAATAATAAATTTATTAAATTATCCTCAGATAAAAATTTCATAAAAAATAGAATAAATAGAGTTGATGAGTTATCTAATCTAGTGCCACCATTAAATTTTACAGGTAAAAATTTATATTCATACGACTGGGTTGATGGTGAAGTATTATATGATTATGAGGATTTGGAAATTTGGAAAAGATTTTTAGATTTTGCTAATAAAAATCTATGGAAGAAAATTGATGTAGATAACAATTTTACAGAAATATGTAAAGAATTTTATTATGATAAAACTATGAGTAGACTAGATATGTTTCTTGATAGTAGAGATGATTCATTTGAGAAAGAACATATAGTTAATACTATTAAAACGAATACTATTGATAAATTATTAAAAAACTTTGATTGGGATAGAATTTGTGACGGTATTCCTACAAAAGTATTTCACGGAGACTTTCATTTAGACCACGTAGTATATAATGGCACTGATAACTTTTATATGTTAGATTGGAGACAAGATTTCGCCGGAGGTAATGTGGGTGATGTTTATTATGATTTATCTAAAATGTATGGTGGGATTTTAATGTCATATAAATTGATGAAGGATAGTAGTAATTTTTCTTGTTATGTTGATGGTGAAGTTGTGGAGTATAAATATAAATCAGAACTTATATTGAATAAGTTCAAACCTATTTATGAGAATTGGATTACAAAAAATGGTTATGATTTGGATAAGGTTAAGTTAATAACAACTTTAATATTTTTGAATATGGCTCCATTGCATGAAAAAGAATTTGGTGATTTATTATTTTTTAAGTCAAAAGAAATGCTACAAGAATTAAATGATTAATAAAGAAACTAAAATATATTGTTCATTTTCGTCTAATCCAGGAAATAATGGTTGTATATTCTTTAATAGTGAATTTAAAGAACTTAATATGAATGCTATATATAAATCTTTTTATTCAGATGATATTAAAAAATCTATAGAAGCTGTAAAGATTCTTGGTATAAAAGGATTTGCTTTAAGTATGCCATTTAAGATTGAAGCATTAGATTATGTTGATGAAGTAGAAGATTCAGCAAGAAAGATTGGTTCTATTAACACGGTAGTAAACAAAGATGGTTATTTAAAGGGATATAATACAGATTGGGTTGGTGTAAAAAAATATTTTGAAATAAGAAGATTTGATTCAATATATATTATGGGTAACGGTGGTTTTAGTAAAGCAGTTCAATACACGTGTGATGTTATGGATATTGGATTTGAGGTTATTACACGAGAAAATTTGAATATACTAGAAGAACTTGAAGATAAAATTATTTTTAATGCAACACCTGTTGATGTAAATACTGATAATTTTTTAATAGATGGTAGACCACATACAGATGCTGGGAGAGAGATTGCATTATATCAGGCAAAAGAACAATTTAAAATTTATACAGGAGTAAAAATTGATTAAATATTTCATCGGCCCAATGAGTAAAAACGTAGTTGATACTATTTTAGAGTTGGGAAGTAACAAAATAGGATTTATACCATCAAGAAGACAAGTTGATTATAGTGGTGGTTATGTAAATAACTGGACAACAAAAGAATTTTCTGAATATGTTAATGGTAGAGTTGTTATTGAAAGAGACCACGGTGGTGTTGGTCAAGGTTATGAATTTGATGATGGATTACAATCATTTAAACAAGATGCAAAACACTTAGATATTATACACATAGACCCCTGGAAATATTGTCCAGAGTTAACTGTGGGATTACAAGAAACCATTAATTGTATAAATTATATAGATAGTGTATCAGGGTCTAAGACGGTTAAGTACGAAGTTGGAACAGAAGAATCAATTAGAAGGTTTGAAGTTGAAGAATTAGAACAGTTATTACAAGGTTTAAAAAATTTATTAAGGCCCACACTATTTGAAAGAATTGAATATGCTGTTGTACAATCAGGTGTAGGACTTGATTTGGGAAAACAAAAAAATACTGGTAATTTTAATCCAAAAAGATTAGAAGATATGGTAAAGGTTTGTAAGATATTTGGTAAAAAAAGTAAAGAACATAATGGAGATTATTTATCAAGTAAAGAATATAAAGATAGATTTGATTTAGGATTAGATTCAATTAATATAGCACCAGAGTTTGGACAATTGGAGACCATTGTTTATTTAGACAAAGGTGATACTACGTTTATAGATAAGTGGTATAAAATTTGTTACGATTCAAAACGGTGGGAAAAGTGGGTTAGTAAAGATTTTATACCTGAAGATAATAAAGAAGAGTTAATAAAAATATGTGGACACTATGTGTTATCAGATGAACAATTTAACTTAATAAAACCAGATATAGATGATGAAATTAAAAAAACAATTAATAATAAATTATTGGAGTTGTTGAGTTAAAATGAATAAAATAAATAAAAAATTCGCATGGATAGTTGACGCTACTTCGGTAGAATCTTGGTATGTACAGAATGATGAAGCTATAACCTTAAAAGATGATACACCATTTATTAACCCAACATTTAGTTCTGATAGTAAAGATGGTGGTTCTTTTTTGTTTAATTGGCAATTTCCATTTATGTTTGAAGAGGGTTATTTTTTAAATTGGTGTGAACATTTAGACGATGAAAAAGAATTACCAGACGTTGATTTTGATATTATTTTTGTATCGATTCGTAAAAAATATGAAATGTGTACTGTAGATAAATTGAGAAAAAAATATCCTAATGCTAAAATAGCTGGATATATAAAAGAACTTTGGCAACCAGGTCAAGAATTTCTTACTTTTGAGTATCCACTTTATTTAAAACAAATAGAATTTTTAAAACAATGTGATTCTGTTCTTTTATATAACATGGAAATGGGTGTGTTCAGACACATGCAAGAACAAGTTGGAACTGAATTTAATATTATAAATATGCCAATGGGTGTTGATTATTTTTATAAAAATTTTTATAAACAAAAAAGAGAACTTTCTTTATTTTGTTATTTACCACCAATACATAATAGAAGAAGTAATACAGAACAATTTTCAAGATATATTTCAGAAAAATATAATATAAAATATATTGATAGAGATGTTGAAGCTTATAGAACACAATCACAGAGTAATCCAGTTAGTAGGTTACCTGATTTTATAAATAAATGGTCTAGTTGTGTGTTTCATATCAACCTTGACCCAGATTGTAATATGCCTGGTAGTCAAGCTATGCAGTGTGCAGCATTAGGAGTTATTAATATTGGTGGATTAAATTGTTCCCATAGATTACTATGGCCAGAAACGGCAACTAATGATGTAAATATTTTAGAGAGTAGAATTAGAGACTATATTCAAAATCCAATAACTATTAATAACGCTGCAGACTATGCTCATAGAATGGTTAGAAAATATCACGATACTGAATCGGTGATAGAACAAATAAAAAACATAAAGTGGAATAAATAATGAAGATATTAGTAACAGGTGGAAATGGTTTAGTTGGCAAGCACCTACAAGATATTTTACCAGATGCTGTTTATGTTTCGTCAAAAGATTATGATTTAACTAAAGATTATAACGTGCGCGGAATGTTGTCTTCAGAGAAACCAGATATTGTTATACATTTAGCGGCAAGGGTTGGTGGACTATTGGATAACATTAATTACCCAGTAGATTACATTGAAGAAAATATTTTAATAAACACTAATGTGTTACGATTTTGCCATCAGTATAATGTTAGTAAAGTGATTTCTATATTAAGTACGTGTATTTATCCTGATGTAGTAGATACATACCCAATGAAAGAAGAGATTTTGTTTCAAGGCCCACCACCACCTGATAACTTTGCTTATGCTATGTCAAAGAGATGTATGGCTACACAGATGGATTCTTACGTAAAACAACATAATAAACAATGGTCTTATTTAATCCCTTGTAATTTATATGGTGAACACGATAAATATGAAGAACATCATAGTCATTTTGTATCAGCCTTAATTAAGAAGATACACGAAGCTGAAGATAGTGTAGAGATATGGGGAACTGGTAAACCATTAAGACAGTTTATGTATGCTGGAGATTTAGCCAGAGTTATAAAATATATGATTGACAATGATGTCGTAGATAACTTTAATGTTGCACCAGATTATGTACACTCAATAGAAGAGATAACTAAGATAGGAATGGAGTCTTGTGGTAAAGGTGATTTAAACATTGTGTATGATAATACAAAACCAGATGGTCAATATAGAAAAGATGTTGATTCATCCAAACTTATTTCAGTAATGAAAGATTTTAAATTTACTTCACTTGAAGAAGGAATAAGGAGAGTCTATGATAAATTTAGTCAAAGATACAATTGATACTAAAGATATAGATAGATTAGTTGATTGGTTAAAAACTTATCCAAGATTAACTAAAGGGCCAGTCACATTAGAATTTGAAGAAAAGTATTCTAATTGGTTGGGAAGAAAGTATTCAGTATTTTGTAACTCTGGTTCTTCTGCTAACCTTTTAATGTTATATGCTTTAAAAGAGGGTGGTTACTTAAAAAATGATAAAGTTGTCGTTCCATCTGTAGCGTGGGCAACAGACTTATCACCAGTAATACAATTAGGATTACAACCATTATTATGTGATTCTAATTTCCAA
>Ga0209709_10005126_pt1 | contig 10386 bp, 9 predicted proteins | sample ArcticOcean_MG_C_2_FD_187435 | JGI IMG/M metagenome (GOLD analysis project Ga0209709, IMG submission 187435) | Marine microbial communities from western Arctic Ocean - ArcticOcean_MG_CB4_136 (SPAdes) (version 2) | ecosystem: Environmental > Aquatic > Marine > Oceanic | place: Arctic Ocean...
CAATAAAGTTTATACCTAGTTCAGATGCTTTCTGAAACTCATCTCGCCACTCTTTTTGAGGAAACCATTGCAAACAACCTGGTGGTGAATTTATAAGACGACCCTGGATGATTCCAAATTTCAAATTATTATCCATATTTCACATCAAATTTTTTAATTAGCTTTTTTAGTATAGTAGCTTTTATTTGAGCAGTTTCAAGATCTCTATAATTCGTTTTAAATTGCATGATTTGTTTTTGAATTTTTTCAGCAACAGGAGTTGAAATCTTATGCTTATACTTGCTTTTTTTAATATATTCGAGAATTGAAGGTTCTAGATGTGGACAAACACAGGCTCCGTAAAAACCATCGCCTCCTAATTTTTTATATTCATTATAAAATCTTTTCCATGGGACTCCAAAATACTCCTCTCCCAAATAACGTAAAGCAAAAGTATAATGAGTATGGCTATACTTTTTAGGATTTCCTTGTTCAACCAACCAATCACAACCATGGATTGATTGCCTGAAAATCGCAGCAGCTTTTTGTCGTCTTGAAATAATTGATTTATATGATTGTAGTTGACCGAGACATACGGCAGCTACGATATTTGGCATACGATAATTGAGTCCTATTGTGTCAAATCTCTCATAATCTGGATCTTGTACTTGAGATATAGCCAAAGAAGTTCTCCCACCAGTAGCAGTCATATTCTTATAACCAATGCCAGCAAATTTTCTAATTTTGGTAGCTAGTTTTTTATTATTTGTACAGATCATTCCGCCTTCTGTAGCTCCACTCAGATGTTTTTTATTTTCAAAACTCCATATACCAATATCACCAGAGCAACCAGATATTCGCTTTTTATATTTACCCATAAAGTCTTGTGCGTTGTCTTCTATCACATATAGCTTGTGTTTTTTGGCAAGTTTAATTATAGGGTCTATGTCAACTGGAAGACCTTGTAGTGATACAACAATTATAGCTCTTGTTTTATTAGTAATTTTCTTTTTAATATTATCTGCAGTAATCAAAAAAGTGTTCTCATCTACATCTGCAAAAACAGGAGTAGCTCCCAAATGTATAGCCGCATAGGCATCCATGACAACCGTTAGTCCGGGCACGATAACTTCATCTCCAGGCCTCAAGTCAAGAGATGCTAGGCTTGCATGGAGTCCAGATGTTCCTGAGTTACAAGCTATATTATATTTTTGATTAAATAATTTTTTAAAATTAGATTCAAGTTTGCTGATAAAGTCTATTCCTTTATTGCTTAAAACATCTAGGACAAAATCAATTTCATTATTTGGAAATTTTGAATACTTTTTCTTAATTGTATTTATTTTAGAAATATATTTTTTCATTTATTTAGTTAATGTTTGATAGTGTTAATATTAGTCTTAAAATAACAATATTACTAGAGATTTCTCTTGGGAGAACGAGCATGAAAGAGTAATGACTTATACGCTTCTTTGTTAATAAAAAATTTAGTGGCAGATGAGCTCGTTAAGTTATCTTCTTCCACCAGAAGCTTATTTCTTTTTTCTTCATGATCCCATATTTTTGAAAGATGATCTTCATTGTAAGTTAGGTCACTTATAAAATCTGGATAGCTCACTCTTTGAGTTTTTGATGATGATAAATTTTTAATAAAGATATTTCTGCCTATCTTAGGTTTTTTATCCCCAAATAACTTGGGATAGTATTTTCTTATTTCCTCATAACAAAGATATCCTGCAATTAGTCCTTCTTTACTGACAGAAGCTCCTTCCCATTTATTCAGGTCTTCAGCATAAATAGATTTTTCGCTCTCAAAGTTATACGAACTATTAGAATTCCATTTTTCATCACTCAGTGTCTTCCAGTTGTCATGAAGCAACATGCTGTCTTCAAACTTAAGATCTAAGTGGTCGCAAATCCTCTTCGATATTTCTTCTGGGAATTTACATAAATCTTCATATAAAATAATTAGAGCATCGTGCTTACTTTCATTGTGAAGCGCATGAGCAACATGCTTTCTCCAATGATGTAATACATATATCAAGGGATAATTTTTTTTAAAATTTTTTATAGATGCATATACTGCTAATGGGTTTCTGATTATATGAATAAATTTACTATTTGGGTATCTTGCATCCATCCATGGTTTAAAATCATCACAATATGCTTCCTTTGTTCCAACGTATTCAGTATCTCCATTATTTCTTATTACACTATATAAGCAATCTATGAGCTCTCCATATGTTTGACATAATAATATATTGTTCATATTCACTACAAGTCCAGGCTCCATGTATAGTGTTGATTCAAGCCTATTTTGTATTAATATTTTTTCTTGAGATTTAATTTCTATATCTAAATTAGTTTTACCAATCAATGTAACAATGTCGCTATAGGTCTTGTCAAAGAAGCCAGATGACAGGCTAAATTCATCAAAGTTCTTATTTACAAGAGACTGACTCTTAAGTTCTCCATATAAGCAGAGTTTATATATAAATAGTAGTACATCTGAGCCAATTCGAATCTTGCTATGTGCATTCATAATTCTTGAAATAAGCGTTGAACCAGACCTAATCATCCCTGATATTAAAATTTTTTTATTATTATTACTTTTCACAAATCATTCCAAATAAGCCTTTCTCGAGTATATTCCTGCAAACTAAGTTGTTTTTTTTAAAAAGCTATTCTCTTCCAAGTAACTAATTAACTTATCGAGACAATCTTCTACATTATTTATATCTGTACGTAAGATTAAATTAGGATTTATAGGTATTTCATAATCAGATTGAACCCCTGTAAAATTTTTAATTTTTCCAGCTATGACTTTTTTATATAAGCCTTTGCTGTCTCGTTCCATACAAACATCGATAGAACATGAACAGAATACTTCGATAAAATTACTATCACCAATAAGTTCTCTAGCTCTATGTCTGTCAATTGCGATTGGAGAAATGAATGCAGCAAGAACTACTACTCCTGAATTAATAAATAGTTTACTCACTTCACTAGCTCTTCTTATATTTTCTTTCCTGTCATTTTTTGAAAAGCCTAAGTCAGAATTTAAATCATTTCTCAAATTATCCCCATCTAATAAAGCCGTATGAATTTTTAGATCATAAAGTTTTTTTTCTAAATTTTTTGCTAAAGTTGATTTACCTGAACCAGAAATACCAGTGAACCAAATAACATATGATTTACGTTGATTAAATAAAAGCTTCTCTTTTTTGCTTACAAGAGATTTTTCTATTTTATTATTTTTTTTAATATCAGATTTTAAGTTTAAGGACATTATGTTACTTTTTTTCTTTTCTTTATTTTTACTAACCAAGAGCATATATTGGCTTGCATCAAAATAATTTCCATTTAAATCTCTATAGTAGTCTATAAATACTGCTTCTTGTATGAAATTATATTTTTGCAATGCTTGAGTTGATCTAATATTATTTTTAGCGGTCACAGCGGTAATTCTATAAAAATGAAGCTTATTTATAAGATGATTCAAGGCTAATTTCATTGTCGCTGAAAATATTCCTTTGCCCCAGTAATTTGGAGATAATACATAATTAATTTCACATGAATTTCTCATTAAATCAATGTCATGAACCCCAAATGTCCCAATAATTTTTGAGTCTTTTTTTGTTTTAATGAAAACCCAGTTCGCAGATTCTATATTAGAGCGTTCAATTAATCTTTTTAGATACTCCTTTGTTTCTTCAATTCTTTGATGAGGAAGAAGTTCAAGGTATTCATATAATCTTGGGTCACTTGAATACTCAAACATATCTTCAAGGTATTTCATATCAAGCTCAACTAGCTCAATATTTTCATCAGCAATATTATCAAGCCGTATCATTTTTTAATTTCTGGCTCACTAAAAACATAAGGAGTGGGCTGGTCTTTATTCAAATTTTGACACTCTAGTGAATAATCTCTAATCTGTTGGAATATATCCATTCCTACATTTTGACTCCATTGATCATGAATTCTTTGAGTTATTGGCCCAAGCTTTCCGCTTCCTATGGGTAACCCATTAAACTTAGTTACAGGTAACAAGCAAAATGGAGTAGCCGTCATGAATGATTCATCAGCCGTATATGCGTCATATGTTTCAAGATTTTTTTCTACACATTCAATCTTTAGCTGCTCGCATAAGTCGAATATATAATTACGACTGATCCCTACTAATATATTTCTTGGTTCTGGCGTATAAACAACTCCATTCTTAACAAAAAATATATTATCACCACTTCCCTCTGCGATAAAACCATCAGTATCAAGCAATAAAGCCCAATTATTTTTTCCTTTAAATAAAGAAGCTTCGATATTTGCCATCTGATACCACATTCTACTTCTATTTTTAATTTTTGGTTCCATTAAACTTGCCGGTATAGCTCTTTGACTTGTTACGACCGCATTAATTCCCTCGTCTATTAATGTATCCATACCAGCAACAGTCCATTTTAAAGGGAAATCTGCAACTATTACTGTTGGCTCTAACTTGTTATCAAATATTGACGAATATATGCCTAGAGGTCCTCTGCTAACATTGATTAACAATCTATGCTCATCATTTGGTTCAAATGCATCTTGATTCTTTTCAATTGTCTCGTAGCAAATTTTTTCCAACTCTTCTATTGATAGCTTCATGGGTATTCTTAAAATTTTAATACCAATATACATGCGCTCAAGATGTTCTCTTAGTTTAAATTGTTTTTGATTAAAAGACCTGGTCATTTCAAAAACCATGTCCCCAAACATTAATGCAGAATCAAATATTGATACTCTTGCATCCTTTTCCTCAACATATTTACCATTCTGGTAAACAACTCTATTTTTTTTCATATAACTCACTACCTGTTATGCGTTTATTATATTCTTCAAGTAAATAATTTTTAAATATCAGCTCTACGAATTCCCAATCTTCTTTTTCATCAATTTCAAATGACTGCCAAAACTTATTTGGTATCATGCCAATATTACCACCAAACCTATTTAAATTATTAATCATAATTTCTGGCTTAAAAATATATATTGCACCATTTTCAACATATTCCATTTCTCTAAATTGTCTAGGCTCTTGAACTTTATAATTATAATTTACACTAATTAGCTTGCCATCTTTATTTTTTTTCCAGATTAAGAAATCTTGAAGTTCCGCGCTAGAGAATGCTGAGTCCCAATTATTATGATCAAATAAATTAACAGCCTTAGATAAATCATCAGGTTTACGCAATGGAGCAGTGGGTTCTAACATTATTACAGATTTATATTCATGACCTATTATATCAAACGCATGCAAGATTGCTTCTTCAGATTTTGCATGATCACCTGATATCTCATCAGGCCTCTTGATTTTTATAGCACCATAACTTTCCGCTATATCAAGTATTGCGTCTGAATCAGAGCTTATATATACATCGTCAATTTCTTTTGTTAGTTTTGCTTGAATTACAGACCATGCTACCAATGGTTTCCCTAAAAAATCTAATATATTTTTATTTGGTATTCCTTTTGATCCACCTCTTGCAAGTATTATTGCGATAACCTTATTACTCATTAATTAAATTCCTTTAGCTAGCCATCCGCCATCAACAATTAAATCTGTTCCTGTTATATAGCTTGAGGCATCAGAAGCTAGAAATATTGATGGTCCAACCATCTCTTCAGGTTTAGCCCATCTCTTTAAAACAGTTTGTTCAGATCTCATTTTTCTAAGTTTCTTATCAGTCCAACTCTTTATATTCATTGGAGTAGCAGTATAACCTGGCACAATATTGTTTACCCTGATTCCATATTGGCCCCACTCGACTGCCAATGCTTTGCTTAACTGTTTAACCGCGCCTTTAGATGCAGCATAAGCTGGGTTATTCGGAAAACCTTGCTCAGCCCCTATACTCGTATAATTTATAATACTGCCTTTAGTTTTAGATTTAATCATGACATCGCCTAGTTTTTTACAAATATAAAATATTGCAGATATATTTATATCCAAAGTTTTATTCCAATCTTTTTGTTTATATTGATTAGATTGACCCGGTATAGTAATACCAGCACAATTAATCACTACATCAGGGCAGGCATGTATCTTTATATATTTTTTCAAAGCAAGATCAAGTGAGCTTATTTTACTTAAATCGCATTTAATGAATTCAGTATTATTTAAGTTTACTGGTTTTTTAATATCTAAATTTGTCACTATAGCGTTAGCCTTAGAAAACCCTTTGACTAAAGCGTTCCCTATTCCACTGGAGCCCCCAGTAATTAGTATTTTTTTATTAGATATATCAAACATATAGTTAAGTATTATATAGCTTTTAGAGTTTATTTTCTAACTCTTTTAATGCAACCCAAAAACCTTCACCATTATTCTTATGACCCTGCCAAATTTCAGGAATAAATGATTGAATATTTTTTGATTTTTTTATAACATTTAAAATATTTTTAAAATCAATAGTCCCTTCGCCTATCTGCAATCCTTCTCCATCAACTCCATAAGCATCTGCTATATGATAATGCTTAACATATGGTGATAATTTCTTGGTATATTCTATATGATCCATTTTAAAAAAATTACATGCCATATACGAATGTGAAATATCATGGCAAATATTCAATTTATTTTTTTTACAAAATTTTATAATTTCATTTGGGTCCATGAATAAGTTTTGATATCTTTGCCCACCAAAATGCCATGGGAATGGAGCCATGTTTTGTGGTAGTAAATGCGTCCCCATATGATTCAAAGACCGAAAAGACTCCGAGAGTAGATTATAGTATTTTTCTCTTGATTTTAAAGTCATGAAACTATCTTTCGAGAATCCTCCGCAATTAACAACAATCATTGGATTTTCGCTTTTAGGGAAATATTTTTTTAATTCTATAGTTTTGTTAATGACATTTTGAAGGTACTTAATAGATAATTTTCTATACTTAATATTATCAGAACATAAATCTAACAAATGATCATTCTTAAATAACTCAGGAGCATGAACTAAGAAATCACAGTTATTTTTTTTAGATAAGAAAGAACTAAAGTTCTCTTCAAGGTCATCATAACTCATATGGAACTCAATAATATCTGGACTAATTATTTTTAATAATTTTTTAACATCATGCAGTCTTACAGGAATCCCCCATTTTGATTTAAACTTATAAAATTTTTTAGGTTTTAGTATTTTTTTAAAATCAGATAAGAACAGAGGTTTTCCTGACTCTATGTTTTTATTTACTTTCTTCCCTATAATGTTTTTTATATTTTGTGGACTCATTCCCTGTCCTGGGCTTTTGATATCTAGCATGGATCTTGTAATTCTAGTTCCTAGTTTAATATTTTTTAAACTAAAAATACTTTTAGACAAGTTCTCCCGGTTTATCATTTCTCCCTGAGAAATGACTCTATCATCATTACTCCCCAGACTTACCTCTAACTCTCTTAGGTTGCGCATAAATAATTCAAACTCACCTATATCTAGGCTAGCAGCATGGTCCGGGCCCTCCATGTTTTTATCCAATGTAATATGTCTCTCGATTATGCAGGCACCTTTAGCAACAGCAGACAATGTTGACATAATTCCACGATCATGTCCTGAATATCCAATCGGAACATTATGTTTTTTAATCAATTTATCTATATAATTTAAATTAATATCTTTTAAAGGTGTTGGATATGTTGAATTAGTATGTAGTAGAGCAAATATTGCTTTCTTTGACTTCAATTGTTTAACAGTTATATCAATCTCTTTTTCATCACTCATTCCTGTTGATAATATTATTGGTTTTTTTGTTTTAAGAATATAATCTATTAGGTCAGTATTCGTTAAATCAGCAGATGCAATTTTATATGCAGGCACATTTAATTTTTCTAAAGTATCAACACTTTTTTTATCCCATGGTGTACACATAAAAATTAAATTTTTAGATTTTGCATATCTAGATAGTTTCTTAAACTCGCTTAAGTTTAACTCAAACTTTTTAAGTAAATTTATAGTATATTGAGTAGATAAATCTCCAGACGAGATATCTAATGCGTCTTTTGAATATAGCTCCTTAAGATTTCGCATTTGAAACTTTACGCAATCTACTTTCATTGCTGCGGCATAATCGATTAGCTTTTTAGCTCTAGAGAATGACCCGTTATGATTCATTCCTATTTCAGCTATCACAAAGACTTTATTTCCTTGTTTTATATTGTAATCCTGAATTCTCATATTTTGTTTTTAGTTGTCCATGAGCGTAGACCATTGTTATCAAAAGTAAATGGCTCTACAAATAATTTCTTTTTCTTCATTAATTTGATAAAACCTATTTTTTTATGAGTGGGAACATAAAATAAAAAATACCCGCCATCACCTGCGCCTAATAGTTTTCCGCCTGCTGCTCCACTTTTAATTGCGTAATCATACATTTGATCTAAAAATTTATTAGATATTTTCTTAGAGAATTTTTTCTTTGCTTCCCAGGCTTTTCCTAATAAACCACCAAAATCACCTATCTTTCCTTGCAGAAGACTAGATTTCATTTGATAAGCTATCTCTTTCGTCTTTTCCGCATATTCCTTTTCATTTTTTGTTTTCATCCGTTTTTTGATATCATTATGAATATCTCCAGAGTTATGGTTTTTACCGGTATAGCATAGTAAAAGAGAGTCTTCCAATTCATCCTTTATATCATCTTTGATTCTAAGCGGATTAACAGTATTACTTTTATCATTAAATTCTATGTAGTTAAAACCTCCGAAAACTGTCGCATACTGATCTTGCCAACCTCCATTCAACTGCAAAACTATTCTTTCTGAGTGAAAAGCTAGTTCCACAATTTCATAAACATCGAGTTTTATTTCTCTAAAATTATTGAATGCTCCAATAATAGCACTTGCTAGAACTGCAGAACCGCCTAAACCAGAACCAGGAGGAACATCACTATAGGTGTAGAGATTAAATCCAAAATTCGGTGATAAGTTAATTATTATTGATTTAATAAGATCTAATGTGCCATCAAGCTTGAGCTCTGAAATATTCTCAACCTTAACTATTTTATCTAAATCATGAGAAGTTATATTGATTTTAGAGTCTTCACGTTTTTCTAAAATCGCATGAGTAAATTTATTAATAGTTGTATTAAAAACTATTCCATTAGATTCATAAAAATAAGCTGTTAAATCTGTACCACCACCCGCAAAAGTAATTCTAACTGGTGACTTAGCTTTTGAAATAATTCCTGTACTTTCATTCCAATTGATACTTTTTGATGAAACAACATTAACTAATTTATCATTACTATCTAAAACTGGTATTGCTTTAATTCTAGAGTCAAGTAGTTTAAGAATGTTCTCTCTTGTATCGTCTCCTTTTCTTAAAAAGATAAACTTTTTATTCATAAAAGAAGTTAAGTTAGTTTCAAGATTCTTCTTCATGATTAAGGCTCTTCTAATATCTCCATCTGTCACCACACCAATTATTTTTTTTCTATCTTCTATAAAAACCAGACCTAGCTCATTGAGTTCGATATACTTTAAAGCATCCCTTATATTCTTATCCTTCTTTATACTATAATTATTTTTTTTCATTATCCTTCTCACTTATTAATCTTTTATAATCATCAGGTGTTCCTATATCCACAAATACTCCTTTATATTCACAAGACTTTATTTCAATTGAACTAATCATTTCATTAAATTTATCTTCTATTGAAAAACATTTTTCAGGTATATTTTGAATAAAACTTAGACTGTTAAAAATATAACATCCAATATTAATGCTGGCATCACAAATAGCGGCGTCTTTCTTTTTAAATTCTGTCACCATATTATTTTTAATTTCTAAGGTATTAAATTTAGCGCAATCCTCTATGATACTGGTCATCATGTTTATTTCTAAAGTTGCATTCTCAATAAAATCAATGTAATCAGGTTCAATATATGTATCCCCATTCATTACCAGGATTCTCTCCTCATGCTGCAACCCAATCACAGCAATGGCATTTTTAATTGAACCGCCTGTCCCTAAAGCTTGTTCTTCTTTGATTATATTTACATCAGCATGTTCTTTGAAATATTCTTCTATTATATCTGACATATGATGGGTTAGTAGATATATTTGATTCTTTGGCAAGTACTCTCTTATTTTTTCGATTTTATGTAAAAGAAAAGGTTTGTTATTTATAGGAGCCATGGGTTTTGGTACATCACTAATTACATCTCTTAGACGAGTCCCGAAACCACCAACTAGAATTAATATTTTAATATTTTCAATGCTCATAGATTAATAATTATGCGACTTATCTCCAAAAAATATATTTTTTAATCCATAAAACCATTGTTTGCTAAATAATATTTTAAACACCTTGAAGTAATACTGATGAATTGCAACATAGCTTTTGTATCTATAAGCAATCAGCAGCTGATCAAAT
>Ga0209709_10005127_pt1 | contig 10385 bp, 8 predicted proteins | sample ArcticOcean_MG_C_2_FD_187435 | JGI IMG/M metagenome (GOLD analysis project Ga0209709, IMG submission 187435) | Marine microbial communities from western Arctic Ocean - ArcticOcean_MG_CB4_136 (SPAdes) (version 2) | ecosystem: Environmental > Aquatic > Marine > Oceanic | place: Arctic Ocean...
TTTTTGCAAGTTGAGTCAGGACTTTCAAGGCTGGTTCTAGATCTCCAGTTTCAGCCAATTCCAATGCTGCACTCGAAGCCTTAGCGATCAACTGCAACGGCGAGAGGGAACTACAAAAGGCGCCGAGAGGGGGATTTGAACTCCCGAGTCCAAGGGACACGTGATTTCCAGTCACGCGCAATACCAGGCTATGCGATCTCGGCGGCAAGCCTCGCACCTAACCCCTCTGTTTAACTGCGACGGCAATAAACAGGCTCGTAATAGTCCGAATCGATTATAGCGGGATGGCAGGTCGCCGAGATTACGCCACCATGGCTTAGCGGTATAGCACCTCATTGGTAATGAGGAGGTCGCGAGTTCAATTCTCGCTGGTGGCTCTTTTGCTTGCCATTGTTGTCAATCAAAGTCACATATTGGGATTGTGTTTCCTTTGCTCCGCTTGGCCTAGTGCTCCTTTTTCGCTGATAGATTTTCAGCTGACATGTTTTACTGCTGATCACGAAATGAGTTGATAGATGTCAGATAAGAGCAAATATATTCACGTAATCAGGTAAATGGTAAAATTCATTAGGTACACAAATCGTACTCAAGCACGAATCAATTAGGGTGAACTATAAGTGTCGAATCGCGTGATTGTCTGATTAGAAGGTGAGCACCACCTTCGGATGGGATGGGAATGAAGAACAATGAGAGTAAGCGGCCTGATGTAAATGTCAGGGTAAAGGAATTACAACAACAAGTCGACTCACTAAAGGATCTGGTGAATAGTCTTCTTTCAGTGATATGTGAAGAACCGGATGGAGTTCACTCTGGAAGTGCTCCAGCACTAGCAGGGCAGCCTCGTGAAGGCTACTGCATGTAATCAGCCTTTGATAACTGCCAGCGGCCTTAGCCGAGCTACTTTTTCTGCTAGCCCAGCCGCGCTTGTCAATTCAATGACCTCATCGACATTTTTGTAGGCTTCAGGTGCTTCTTCTGCCAAAGAATCATCTGTACTTGCATGAACGATTATTCCTTTACTTCGCAATTCTTTGCGTAGTTTATCAGTGTCTACTTGCTTCTTGGCTTTGGTACGTGATAAGACTCTTCCAGCACCATGACAAGATGAATTAAATGCTCGATTACCTTGTTTCCCCGATAAGATCCACGAGGCCGTACCCATGTCTCCTGGAACCAATACCGGTTGATCGGCAAAAGCCCTAGTCGCCCCCTTTCGGTGGACACAACAATTGCAGGTTTTTCCGGCGATGGTATGTGTTTCCATCTTGGCGAGATTATGACCTACGTCATAGAGTAAAGTCGCTTCTCCATCTACCCCTAGTTCTGCTTTCAAACCATCTCGAAGTCTCTGGGTCAGTGTTGACCTGTTGGCAAAGGCGTAATTGGCAGCAGCATTCATGGCATCGAGATAGGCCTGACCTTCTCTACTGTGAACCGGTGCTGCTGCGAGTTGACGGTCAGGCAAGGTAAAACCCCACTCTTCATTGTGCCATCGGCCATTATCTGCTCGATATTTTTGCTCTAGTTCACGCACGTGATCAGTACAGACCTGGTGGCCAAAGCCACGTGATCCCGAGTGAATCATCGCTAATACCTGACCTTGATACAGGCCCAATTTCTCTGCATGAATCTCCTCGACTACTTGTAATTCGAGAAAGTGATTACCAGTGCCGAGTGTCCCCATCGCTTTGAGCCCGCGTTGTCGTGCTCTTGTGGAGACCTCTCCTGCTGTTGGTAATTCGCCCTTTGATTCGATATGGGCTAAGTCGTCACTGTGACCAAATCCTAGTTCAACCGCCGCATTAGCACCACGCATCACGATTTCATCGAGTTGCGATTCACTAAGATTGACTCCACCTTTACCACTGGCTCCCGCAGGTATTCTGCCGTTAAGTCGCCGTGCCAGACGTTCAATATTTGGAATGTCATCGACACTTAGGTCCAATGATAGCGCTCTAACGCCGCAATTGATGTCGAATCCAACACCCCCGGGTGAGATTGCTCCACCCTGCTGACCCCAATCACAATCGGTAGCTACGACTCCTCCGATTGGAAAACCGTAGCCATAATGCCAATCTGCCATCGCCCAGGCCTCGCCGACGATTCCCGGCATACTTGCAGTATTGACCAATTGTTGAATTGAACGTTCGTCTTCAGGGGATGTTATCACTTTGGAATCGGCTACAAGCATGCCATCTACCAACATGTCTCCATGCTTTTTGATACGGATTAGACCTTGGTCTTCAATCTCGCAATGTTGTTGCCAGCCCTTGCCGCTCACAGAGGTGGCATGGGTAGCATATGCTTGGTTTCTTTGGCCTTACTTGCGACGGTTTCAAAGACGCAATGCACCCCCCTCGGACTACAGAGGGAAGAGTATGTCCATGCCAGCAATCGAATTAGCCGTCTTCAAAGACAACGGCTTTTCGCGTCGCAAATGTGATATCAGTGGACTTTGGTTCTGGACTACCGATGAAAATCGCAAAACCTGTGGCGATACCCATGAAGACGAATATACATTCATCGGTGCACCGGTAATCTCCGGTTTTTCCACTCTCGGAAAGAAATTAAAAGATGAGATGAGGGCTGCCTTTATTGGCTTTTTCGAGGAACGTCAACATACTGCAATTGAACCATATCCTATACTTGCCCGCTGGCGTGATGACATCCATCTAACCATAGCCTCTATTGCGGTTTTTCAACCACACATTACCGGTGGTCAAGTTGAGCCTCCTGCTAATCCATTGGCTATTTCGCAACCGTGTATTCGTTTGAATGACGTTGATGCAGTAGGGCGTTCCGGTCGCCATCTCACAACCTTTGAGATGATGGCTCACCACGTTTTCAATCGACCCGCTGAGGGTCAAGATATCTATTGGATGGAGGAATGTGTTCAATTCTGTCATGATCTATTGTGTGATAGAATGGGTATTTCACCAGAGGAAGTAACCTATGTTGAGAATCCATGGTCTGGTGGCGGAAATGCTGGAGCAGCTCTTGAGGTAATGGTTGGTGGTTTGGAATTAGCAACACTTGTTTTCATGGACATGGTGGAGGATGAGCAAGGAGATATTTCAATCAAAGGCGTGAATTATTGCAAGATGCCATTACAAATCATAGATACTGGCTACGGTTTGGAACGCTTCTGTTGGGCAGCAGCAGGAACTCCAACTATCTACGAAGCGATTTACCCAGAATCAGTCGCATGGTTAAAGGATTTAGCCGGATTTAGCGGTGAATCTGTGGGTATGGATGACGACTCACTGGCTAAACTTCTCGCAGAGATGAGCCGACTTAATGGAATAATGAACATCGAAGTGGGCTCCGATGGCGAGCAGATGCAAGCCATGATGATAGAGCGTCTTGTCAAGCGCGGAGTTGACATCGACGCAGAGCGATTTAATGCGGTTACTGAACCGCTGAGTCGGATATTCGCTATTCCTGACCACCTTCACGCACTTGCCAATATGATAGGTGATGGATTGGTTCCTTCGAATGCAAAGGCGGGCTATCTCGCACGGATGATGGCTCGTAGAATATTGCGAATGAGAGATGACTTATCGCTAAAAATATCTTTGTGTGAATTGATGGAACAGCATTTGCAACTCAATTATGATGCGACCAGAATGAAAATTACCAATGAAGGATTGATGACAATTCTCGCTGGTGAAGAACAGCGTTATCAGGAGATGTTGAGGAAGGGTGAACAAGTGGTGAAAACCGCACTGAAGAGCATCAAAAAAGACGCTACTAGTCTTCAGGATGAACTTCTATTCAACCTTGGTGATTCACATGGTATATCTCCCGATCTCGTAGTCTCATTCGCTGCTGGATTGGGCTGGAAGAAACTCCGTCTACGCACCGGTTTCATGGCTGAAGTAGCCGAACGTCATGCTGCGCAGGCTAAGACCGCTGCCAAGGCTCAAGATGGTTCCTCTCTACTATCTTCGACACCAGACCATCCTGCAACAAAGACTCTCTACTATGATGATATTATGCAACGAGAATTCAGTGCTAAAGTTCTCGAATGCATCCCACTGACCCTTGATGATAACGAGCAAGTTAGTCATGCCATAATCCTTGACCAAACCTGCTTTTACCCTGAGGGTGGAGGACAAGAAGGTGATTATGGCACTCTTGGGAAAGTCAATGTGATCGACACACGTAAGGTTGAAGATTTGGTCATTCATCTATGTGATGGACCTCTAAAGGGGAAGGTGACTGGTAAACTCGATTGGAATCGTCGCAAGCAGTTGATGGATCATCACACTGCAGTCCATATTGTCGGTGGTGCTGCTCGCCGAATCTTAGGTTCGCATATCTATCAGGCTGGGGCTAATAAATCGGTTGAATCTGCGCGTCTCGATATTACTCATCATCGACGTTTGGACAGAAGCGATCTCGATGAAATCGAAAACCTTGCCAATCAGGTACTGCAAGAGGTTGAGAATACCGAAAAAGTCACTCTTACCCGCAAGGATGCTGATAGCGAATACGGCTTCGACCTTTACCAAGGAGGAGCGCCCAAAGGTAACCAGATTCGCATTCTCAAAATATCCGACCATGACATACAGGCTTGTGGTGGTACTCATCATGACAACCCCAACCGTATTGGCACAATTCGCGTCGTGCGTTCTAGTGCAGTTCAAGACGGGGTTGAGCGCTTACATATCGTCGCTGGAAATGCAGCATTATTACATTCACGCGAACAAGAGGATTTGCTTCGTGAGGCTAGTGATTCATTTGGCGTCGCCACTGCAGACTTGCCTAAGACCGCTGACAGGTTCTTTGGTGAATGGAAGGAACAACGTAAGCGCATCGAGCAATTAGAGGCCGAGATAGTTCGTCTACGCACAACTGGCGGTGGTGATGATAGCACTGAACTAGATGGTGTTCGCATCATTATAATGGAAGTTGATGGTGATATCAAGCAGATGACCAAAATGGTTGGTGAATTAACCAGAGACGTAAGTGTGCCAACTTTAGCAGTCATTGGCAGTCGTGATGGAGGAGGGAAGTTATTGATTGCTCTAACCGAGGATTCGCTTGCTTCAGAACGCTATGATGCTGCTGCAATTCTCAAACAGATCTCTCATCATATCAAAGGTGGCGGCGGCGGCAGACCTACCTTTGCCCAAGGCGGTGGCTCAAATCCAGATGGATTACCAGAAGCACTTGCAGCCGCACGCTCTCTAATTGAGGAGACTCCAAAAGTATCCATCTCTCAGGCCATTGATGCAACTAAACTCGCAATAGATCGAGCGATTGCTGATGGTGTGGTCGACCAAGGCGAATTTGCTTTGATCAAGCGAGCAGCGGAACAAGCTGGTCTTAGTGCTGAACAAATAGCAACAATTGGTGAAGCAGTGATGGATGGCCACATCGATGAGCAGGAGAAAATCTTGCTTGAAAACCTTCTCAGTTGAGTTTAGAGATAGCGGTTTTATCGAACCATGACGGTGTTAAGTTCAACGCTTCTTCACGTGAAAACCATTCAGCATCTTCGATTTCATCACTTTTCAGATTCACTTCAATATCATCTGCATCGACAGTTAGTGAATAGGTGAAGGAGACGAAGGACAGTCCTTCCTCAGAGAAAATATTCTGACTTATTTGGCACCAATCATTGGCATCTTCGGGTAATTCAAGACTTACACCCAACTCCTCCAAAGTCTCGCGAACTGCTCCTGTACTAGGATGTTCATTGTGATCCATGTAACCGCCAGGTAAAGTCCATGAACCGGTGAATACACCTCGCAAAACCTTGCCTAGTAAAATACGCCCTTGCTTATCCTGAATTATCAACTTGCTAACCAGACGGTGTAGACTGCGATAAACAGATTCACGGGCAATGGGATGGACTGCATCATCGCTGATGGTGTCATCCTTCCATGCCCAGTGTTCAGGCCAAGAAATCTCAGGGTGGGCTCGAATGACCTCAGTTGAGCCGATATGGTAGGATAGTTTCTTGCTCCACTCAATACCAAGCGCTTGTGCTTCAGCAGCACTAGGCAAGCGCATCAAAGTCTCAGTTGTAGTTCGACCCTTGACTGGAATCAATGGTCCTGAGCCGTTTTCGTCGACCAGCAATAACTTGCCGTCGTGTTCCAGATGGAGAACGACCTCTGGGTGCATATCTGAAGGGGATGCGGCGTCACCTATCAACTGGTCACTCTTCCAATAACAAGGGTTTGGTATCTGCAGAGGTTTCAACATTTTTCAGAGTTTTCTCCATGACTCTCAATCTACGTTGAACTCCTTCATCACCACCTAAAGTCTTAGCAGCGGTGTTGACCTGATTAAGTGCAGTTAGAATCATTTTATCGAAGTTCACGAATTCCATTTTGAAAGTTGCAAGAACATCACGTACTTCTGAAGTCTTTGATTCCAATGCCAAAGTCCTGAAACCGATCTGCATGCTACTGACAAAAGCAGCAAGATTGGAAGGTCCACAGATCATAATCCCTCTGTCTCTTTGTAGTTCTTCCAATAAACCCGGATAATTGACTACATCCGCATATAGCCCTTCAGTTGGCAGAAACATGATTCCAAAGTCGGTAGTATGTGGTGGAGATACATACAGTTTGCTAATCTTCTTGGCTTCGGCCCTGACCGTAGAGGCTAATTTATCGAGAGCCGACTTGATCTCTTTCTTGTCTCCATGTTCTCTTGAATCTTTTAATCTGTCGTGATCTTCAGTAGGAAATTTGGAATCCAGTGGAATCCAGACTGGGTTGCCGGCAGAGGTACTTTGGCCCGGGAGGCGAATGGCGAATTCGACCTCGCCGGTGTGATTCGGATTGGTTTTCACATTCTTACTGTATTGAGACTGGTCGAGAAAATTTGCTAGAATTTGCTCTGCCTGCAATTCTCCTAATGCTCCTTTTGATGAAACATTAGAAAGTACTTTTTTGAGTCCACCAACATCTTGAGCAAGCAATTTCATCTCTCCCAAACCAGAGGTTACCGCTTCGAGTCTCTCACTTACTATTTTGAATGATTCAGTGATTCTTTTATCGAGCGTCTCCTGTAACTTTTCATCGACTACCATTCTCATCTGATCTAATTTCTTTTCGTTTGAGTCCTGTAATTTCACCATTGATTTTTCATTTGATTCAGTCAATTTCCCCATGTCGTCACTGACCTTGGAGAGGTGTCTATGTTGCTCTTTACCGAGAGTTTCAACTACTAATGACACAGTTTCTCTAATCGCTTTCTCACTGCTACGATTTAAATCGCCCATCTCTCTTCTGATTTCGGATTCACTTGCTTTCAGGACACTTTCGATGCGCAGGTTGTCATCGGAAGCTTTCATTGACATTCTACCAATGATGAAGGCTATGATGATTAGAACACCTGTGATGCCAACTGTTACGGCTTCCATTACATCTCCACCCATTCCTGTTTCTTGTCAGAGGTTCATGAATCCTCCTGTTTGGGACAAAATTAAATCGAGGGTAGTGATAGAACGGAGCGTGAGAGTAGAACAACTGAATACTGATGGTTGGGCAATGACCTATTTATTGGTCTGCGAATCAAGTGGTAAAGCAGCCCTTATCGACCCTGTTTGGGACAATTTGTCATCATATGAATCTGCTCTCGAAGGTCTTGATTTGGTTTATACAATAGCTACTCACACACATGCTGATCACATTACTGGCTGCTTTTCACTTGCTGAAAAAGGCTGTGAATATGTAATGCACAAAGGATCACCTTGCCTTGGTGTAACTCGTCATGTGGTGGATGGAGATAATATTCAACTCGGTAACTTTACTCTCACTTTTCATCACGTACCCGGTCATACCTCTGATTCGTTAATTGTCGAGGTTTCTGGCCACATCTTCACTGGTGATTTCCTCTTTACAGGTGACAGGGGAGTCGGTCGTGACGACCTACTTGGCGGAAGAATAGATCAGCACTGGGATTCCCTGGCTGTGCTAAAGAGATTCCCAGGAGATGTTCTGGTTTGTTCGGGACACGACCCTCCTGGAACAAAGATGCAGAGTCTTGCTTGGAATCGCGAAAACAATCCCATTCTAACTATGACTTCTCCAGATCAATATCGCCAATGGCAAGAGACAACATCGGCTGATTTGGGTTCGGTCTCAAATATAAAAACCGCTTTGCCAGCTAATCTCTTTGCAGAAATACCCGAGAACGTCCCGTGGCTCAATTGATTCACTTCAAAGGATTCTTTGGTGGTTCTAGATTTCCTTTATTGGCTTGAGGCATATTTTCTAAATCAGCAAAACTTAGATTGGATGGAGAACGCCGATTGAATTCGATTCTTTCGCCCATCGACATTCTGATATTGAAGGCGATGCGACCCTTTGAACGGGTTAAATCATATGACTGAGGGTCAATCAATTCGATAGCCTGTTCCTCAAACCTCTCGCGCACTGTAGACCCTCTGAGCATGGCATAGCCCCATTGGAATGAGACACCGACCACAGTTGCGCCATAGAGGACAACCAGAACCGTTGCAGCAAACAGAACCGGGTTGCCTAATCTCGCTTCGAGCAGCAGGTCTCTGGTCAGTAAGAAAAACAGACCGACTCCAACCAGTGGTTTGACCATGCTTTCAAGCCAAGTCTCGATTGGAATCAACTTGGCATTACCGAGGTCTGCCAAGACTAGATCGGATTCAAGTGCAGTCGAGATAATACCTATTGTTCCCAACAATACGATGTAGAGTAAACTCGAGATGATTATCTCTATCCACCAATCATCTAATTGTAATAACCAGTGAACTATCAACCAGGCGAATAGTCCCAAAAAAACTCCACGTGGAACCTTGTGAAAGCGGGTCAGGTGTTGACTAAACTCAGAGACATTCGAGACATTACTACCATGGCCTCTAGCTGGTGATGGGATGTGTATTATTTGCATGTGGAACCAATCTTCTAAGAGTTTTAGAGTATTGATTAATACTCGCCTTTTTATCAAGATGTGTTCTAGTATAATCAAGATGGGTAAGCCGATTATCATCACTGGTAATGCCAAGAAAAACGCTAGTGGTAAAACCAGTAATGCTGGTGCTAATAGGAAGTGTGGCATACGCAATGGGTATAGTAAATCTGCCTCAATTAATCGTGATTTACGGTTTGCCAAACGCAGGTGTCTAGCCATGTCATCGAGTTCATCTCTAAAGTGCTCGACCTGCATTCCAGCGTGAATAATACGCCTGACATGATTACGATAGGTATTGTCCTCATGGGTGCGTCCGACAATGAATCGCCAGCCCACGCGCAATGGTAGAGCGAATAGAACCGGCAGCAGCAGCAATCCCAATGCCCACGCAAGATCAGCGAAGTTCAGAGTGCCCTCCATCGTAATAGCGAGGTGCGGTCTTGGTAAGAAGGTTGATGAGTCTCAGGTATGGCCATAGCAACATGGCAAGGATTGCTATCACCGATGGCATGGCTCCCAATGCGGTCAAACACCTTGAGGATTCAGGACATGATGTCGTTCTCGGGTTCATCGCAAAAGAAGATCTTCTCACTGGAGCACTAGAGGGCTATGATGCAGTTATAATTCGCAGTGCTACCAAGATGAGCGCCGAGATAATTGCGGCTAACCCTAGCCTGAAAGTAATAGGTAGAGCTGGTGTTGGAGTGGATAATATCGATCTTCAGGCTGCAAAGGAAAGCGGAGTTATGGTTGTTAACGCTCCACGTGCTAGCACCCAATCTGTCATCGAATTGACTATCGGTCACCTCCTCGCAAGTCTGCGGCACATCACTTCCTCAAACCGTGGTCTTAGAGCAGGTCTTTGGGAGAAAAAGCAAATGACAGGTACTGAATTATCGGGTAAATGTTTGGGCTTGATTGGCTATGGTCGAATTGCCCAAGGAGTGGCAGCAGTAGCAAAAGTGATGGGTATGGAGATCCATACTTATGACCCATATCTCCCAAAGCGAATCGCCAAGCAACAAGGGGCGAGATTGCATGAAAAGGTCGAGACACTATTCGAAAATTGCACTCATATCTCTATTCATTGCAACCTAAGTGATGAGACATACCATCTGGTTAATGCCGAAATGATGGCTAAGATGCCGAATAAATCTCGTGATGGTATCGTCTGCGGAAACCATATCGTCAATTGTGCCCGTGGCGGAATAATAGACGAAGACGATTTACTGGCCGCCTTGCAAAGCGGAGTAATTGCATCAGCCGCATTGGATGTTTTCGAGGTAGAGCCTGTGCCAAAAGATCACGCTCTTATACAGCATGAGAATTTCCATGGTACTCCACATATAGGTGCTGCGACTTTGGAAGCACAAGCAAGGGTAGGAATCGATATCGCTGATGCGGTTATGGTTGCTTTATCTGGCAAAGAGCCAGAAACCATAGTCAAGGTCTAATCTTATTTCCCCCTCTTTTGC
>Ga0209709_10005129_pt1 | contig 10384 bp, 9 predicted proteins | sample ArcticOcean_MG_C_2_FD_187435 | JGI IMG/M metagenome (GOLD analysis project Ga0209709, IMG submission 187435) | Marine microbial communities from western Arctic Ocean - ArcticOcean_MG_CB4_136 (SPAdes) (version 2) | ecosystem: Environmental > Aquatic > Marine > Oceanic | place: Arctic Ocean...
TGATGCCATTAAGGCATAATGACTAGCAGTGTAGGTTCTATCAACCAAAATTGATACAAATGCTACAAAAACAACTGTTGAAATAGATTCTGTAATTTGGTCAAGAATTACTGCTGTTGCAAAAAGTAATTCCGAATTTCCATACCATGCAAGAGCTGAAAAAAGAAGGTTTGTTGATGCCATTAATAATCCTGCAATAATCATGGCTTTAACTAAGCCTGAACGTATTGCAAAGAAGCTTCCAATTAAAGTGAAGCAGATTGTAATAATCCACCCATAACCACCGGAATAAATAGCAATTTGTTTTTTTGAAAACCCCATATCATCATAAAATACTATGGACATCTTTCCTAAAAATGCTTCTCCAATTTTGAAAAGAAATAAAAAAACTATAATGTAAATCCCAATTTTTGTACCTTTGCTTTTAAAAAAACTTATAAAGGGGCCACTTACAGTTCCTACTATCCATGCAATCTTTGTATTAAACGAGTTAGATAAACCAAGCTTAGCAAGAATTAATTGATCATTTTTTTGTTGTTGAATTTTTCTTTCAAGAGAATCCTTTTCACTAATAAACATCAATCCTATATTGCAGACTACAATTAATATAGTTAGTAAAAGAAAGGTTATTTGCCAGTAATTTTCATAACCTAATTTTTCAAAATAATCTGCTGTTAAGAAGGTAATAACTTTACCAAGTTTAAAGCCTGTATACCAACCTATGACCATTACGCCAGCACCCGCAGACATTGAGGCTCCATCAGTTTTACCAATTTGTTCAATTCTCAAAGCATCTGTTACAATATCTTGTGTAGATGAAGCAATTGCAATAATTAGGCCTACCAATCCAACTATCCATATATTTTCTTTTGGATTATTTAAGCCCCATATAATTAAGCTTAAAAAAATTATTGATTGCATAATTACAATCCAGCTTTTACGGTGACCTATTTTATTTGTTAACCAGGGTATTCTAATACGATCCACAATAGGAGCCCACAACCAATTAAATCCATACACTATACCTATTAAAGATAAAAAACCTATTTGACTCCTAGAGAAATCATTATCCCTTAACCAAAGTGAAAGGGCGCTATAAATTAACACAAAAGGAAAACCTTGAATTATTCCTAGTAATAAAATTCGTGCCATTTTTCTTTCAAAATAAAGAGAAAGAGTTTCTGAGAGTGATTGTTTTTTTATTTCAATCATAATTAATTTTTCCAAAAAGAGGGTAAAAATAAAACTAATATAGCAAATAATTCAAGTCTACCCAAAATCATTCCAAGACTTAAAATCCACTTTGAAATATCCGGCAAACTAGAAAAATTTCCGTTTGAACCGATTGTAGATCCTAAGCCGGGACCAACATTTGAAATTGAAGTTGCCGCACCTGAGATGGCAGTTATAAAATCTAAACCAGTGATTGATAACAATGCCGTAATAAAAAAAAATATAATTATATACAAATATATAAATGAAATAACTGATGATATAAATTTTTCACTTATATTGTTATTATCATATTTAATAATAAAAATACCTCTTGGATAAATCATTTTTTTTATTTGATTGGTTAAAAAAAGATAAAGAAGCTGAATTCTAAAAATTTTTATTCCACATGTTGTTGAACCGGCACAACCACCAATAAACATTAAAATTAGAAAAAAGAATATTGGGAAACTACCCCATTTATCAAAATCTTGAGTAACATAACCAGTTCCAGTTAATATGGAAACAACATTGAAAGAAATTGATCGTAAATTTATTTCAGAAAAACCTTTATTTGTAAGAACCAAATAAATAAATAGAATCGTAATTGATATAATAACTATTTTTATAAAAGATTTAATTTGTGAATCTTTAAAGAAAATATTTCTATTCCCACTTAAAAACTTTATATAAGAAATAAAAGGCAGACTACCTAAAATTATAAAAATTATTGCTGTAATTTCAATTGTTGAGCTGTTGAAATATCCTATCGAATCATTATAATTTGAAAATCCACCAGTAGCTATTGTTGTCATTGAATGAGTTAGACAATCAAAAAACTGCATTCCAAAAATTCCATAAAAAAGAGCGCAAAGCAAAGTTAAACTTAAATAAATTAAAATTAAACGTGTGGCAACTTGTTTAGATTTAGGTAAAATTTTTTCAGAAGTGTCATTGCTTGATATCTTAAATAATTGCATACCTCCAACATTCATAATTGGCATTAAAGTTATAGCCATTATAATTATCCCAATACCCCCTAACCACTGGAGTAGTGCCCTCCATAGTAAAATAGATTTAGGTGATACATCTAAATTTTTAATTATGGTTGAACCTGTTGTGGTTATTCCAGACATGCTTTCAAAAAATGAGTCAGTAACACTTAATTCTAGATTAGAAAAAATAAAAGGCAAAGATCCAAACAGAGCAATGCTTAACCAAGATAGGCCAGTTAGTAAAAAAGCTTGTTGTAAGGTTAATTTTTTATTGTGGTCTAAATTCGATAAAAGAAACAATACTCCAAAAATAATAGTAATTATTGAGGCACTTATAAATGATGAATCTATTTCATCAAATACAAATTGAACAATAATTGGAATCAACATGAATACACCCAGTATAATTTGTAAGATACCAAGTGTAAAAAAAACAGTTTTAAAATTAGACATTTTGAAAGAACATTATTTTATGGTAAATAAATTTCAACTCTATAAGAATTAATAAAACCACCAAATATAAGATATTTTGTTATTATAACACGTGATTAAAAAAAATAATTTAGATAAAACTAATGCCTGGCCTTTTGTAGAGGCAAAAAAGATATTACGTGAAAGAAAACTTTTCATTGAAAAAAAGGGTAAAATTATTTTACAAACAGGATATGGTCCCAGCGGACTGCCACATATTGGAACCTTTGGTGAAGTTGCTAGAACTTCAATGATGGTAAACGCCCTAAAAGAATTGACAGATTTACAAACTGAAATTATTACATTTTCAGACGACATGGATGGTTTAAGAAAAGTTCCAGATAATATTCCAAATCAAGCTCTTTTAAAAAATAATTTACACAAACCGTTAACACAAGTGCCAGATCCTTTTAAAAAATTTAATAGTTTTGGAGAACACAATAATGAAATGTTAAAAGATTTTTTAGATAAATTTAATTTTAAATATAATTTTAAAAGCTCAACATTGCTTTACAAAACAGGATTTTTTAATCCAACACTGCAGATAATTCTTCAAAACTATCATGGCATTATGGATATAATTATTCCTACTCTAGGTAAAGAGCGTCAAAAAACTTATAGCCCATTTTTACCTATTTGTCCTGAGACTGGAGTTGTTTTAGAAATTCCAGTTGTTGAAATTATAAAAGAAAAATCAAAAATAATATTTGATAATAATGGTAAAAAACTTGAAGTAAGCATTTTAGATGGAAATTGTAAGTTACAATGGAAAGTTGATTGGGCAATGAGATGGTATGCTCTTGATATAGATTTTGAAATGTATGGAAAAGATTTAATTGAGAGTGCAATCTTATCAACAAAAATAATTAAACTGATGGGAAAAAGTAATCCATCAGGTTTTGCATATGAACTTTTTTTAGATGAAAAAGGTGAAAAAATTTCTAAATCTAAAGGGAATGGAATTACTATTGATCAATGGTTAGAATATGCATCACCTGAAAGTTTATCTTTATACATGTATCAAAACCCTAAGAGAGCCAAAAAACTTTATAACGAGATCGTTCCAAAAGCTGTAGATGAATATTTAGATTTTATAGAAAAAGGAAAAACACAAAATGAATTACAACTGTTAATGAATCCTGTCTGGCACGTACATAATGGAGAAATGCCTAAAGAGCAAATTATAATGAGCTTTTCAATGCTACTAAATTTAGTAGAAACAAGTAATGCAGATAACAAAGCACTTTTATGGAAATTTGTTAAAAAATATAAAAAAAATATTTTAGAAAAGGATTATCCAATTTTTGATAATTTGATTGGTTATGCTATTAAATATTTCAACGATGTAATTAAATTACAAAAAAAATATAAAAAGCCTAATGATAAAGAAAAAAATGTTCTTAAAGCCTTAATTAAAACACTCGAGAATTGTAATGATGAAATGAAACCAGAAGATATTCAAACATTAATTTATTCAGTTGGCAAAGAAAATGGTTATGAAGAAAACTTAAGAGATTGGTTTAAATTAATTTATGAAGTAGTCTTTGGGGATGAAAATGGCCCAAGAATGGGTTTTTTTATAAGTTTTTTTGGAGTTAATGAAACAAAGCAACTGATAGAAGATAAGATAAAATAATGTTTTTAAAATTCAGATCTTTAATTTTTAAAATTGATCCTGAAATAGCGCATAATTTAGCAATTAAATCTTTAAAATTAAACCTGATTTCAAATATTTTTGATGAAAACAAAGGAGATTCAATGTTTGAATCAACTTTATTTGGCAAAACAATAGACAACCCAATTGGTATTGCAGCTGGTTTTGATAAAAATGCAGAAGTTTATAATCCATTATTTAAGCTTGGATTTGGATTTGTAGAAGTTGGAACAATTACACCTCTTGAGCAATATGGTAATCCAAAACCAAGAGTGTTTAGATTAGTGGAAGATCAGGCACTAATAAATAGACTTGGATTTAATAATTTAGGATCAGAAAAAGTGAACGCTAAAATTAGAACTAGTTTGCCAGAGGGGTTATTAGGTATAAATATAGGACCAAACAAAGATACAAAAGATAGACTGAATGACTACTTAATTGGTTTTAGAACTTTTCAGGATATAGCAGACTATATAACAGTGAATATTTCATCACCTAATACTGAAAACTTAAGAAACTTTCACGAAGAGACAAGATTTGATGAATTAATAAACTCTATAGAAAAAGAAAAAATTAAATTAAATTCTAAAACACCAATAGTAGTAAAAATTTCACCAGATATTTTAGACAATCAAGTTAATTTAATTAGTGAAATACTATTAAAATATAAAGTTAGTGGAATTATTGTATCTAACACAACAGAAGGCAACCGTGAAAATTTAAAGAATATATTAAAGCACCAAAAGGGTGGTTTGTCAGGCAAACCAATGGAAGAAAAATCAAATAAATTGATTGCTAAATTTTATAATTTATTAAAAGATGAAATTAAAATTATTGGAGCAGGTGGTGTTGACTCTGGAAAAAGTGCGTATGAAAAATTTTTAGCTGGAGCTAGTTATGTGCAGCTATATACAGGCATGGTTTTTCAAGGACCAAATATAGTTGGAAAGATTAAAAAAGAACTAAAAGAATTATTAATAAGTGATGGAGTTACTAATTTTAGAGAAATAATAGGAAAGAAACATAATTAATTAATCCTAATAAACTTGACGAGATCAATATCACATCTTATATAGTCACTAAATATTATGTCTAAAAAATGCGAATTAACTGGAAAAATCCCTATGAAGGGCCACAATGTTAGTCATGCTAACAACAAAACAAAAAGAAGATTTTTACCAAATTTAAAAAAAGTTAGTTTTACAAGCGAGATTTTAAAAAGAAGCATGAAACTTAAAGTATCTAATGCAGCCGTTAGAACTGTAGATAAAAAAGGAAGCTTTGATGAATTTTTAAAAACTGTGAAAAATAAAAACTTATCACCAAGATTAAAAAAATTAAAAAAGACTATTTTAATAAAATCACCATTTAAAAAAATTTCAGTAAGAAAATCATCTTAATGAATAGACTATTTTTAACTCTCTCATTTTTAATGGGAGTAGTTGTGTTAGTGTCAAATTATTTAGTTCAGTTTCCAATTAAATATTATGGATTAGGAGAAATTTTAACCTATGGTGCATTTAGTTATCCGATTGCATTTTTAATCACTGATTTAGCAAATAGGTCTTATGGTAAATTGGTAGCTAGAAAAATTGTATATATTGGTTTTATTATAGGAATTGCTTTTACTCTTTTTTTTTCAACAAACTTTGCAGATTTAATTTCGGTAAGAATTGCTTTTGGATCAGGTACTGCATTCATAGTTGCACAATTATTAGATGTACAAATTTTTGATCAATTAAAAAAAAAGAAATGGTTTGTAGCACCACTAACATCTTCTTTAATTGGATCTACGGTTGATACTTTTTTATTTTTTTCAATATCTTTTTATGCAACAGGAATACCGTGGATTACCTTATCTCTTGGAGATTTAGCAGTTAAGATATTTGTAGCTTTTGTAATGTTGATTCCTTTTAGATTATTATTAGGAACTCTTAAAATAGCAAAAGCTTAATATAAAAATTTATAAGATAAAATTTTATAAGCTAGTTTTGCTACTAAAAAATTATAAGAATTAAATCCTTTAATAGGAGATAATTCATTTATATCAGCTCCAACAATATTAGAATTTTTAGAAGCTATTCTTATAATATTTAAAGTCTCGTCCCATAATAATCCTCCAGGTTCAGGAGTTCCTGTTGCTGGCATAATACTAGAATCTAATCCATCAACATCAAAAGTTAAATAAACAGTTTTATTTTTTATCATTTGTTTAAATTTTTTTAAGTTCCATTTAGTTTTATCTTTTGCCCAAAAAATATTAATTCTAGATGAATTTTTTTTTAAAAAAGTTATTTCACTTTTGGAAATATTTCTTATACCAAAAGAAATCACAGATACATTTTTATGATCAAGACATCTTTTAATTGCTGAAGCATGTGAAAATTTTTCACCGTTATAACTCTCTCTTAAATCTGCATGTGCATCAAAGTGCAGTAAACATATTTTTTTATGTTTTTTTACAAATGGAGCAATACATCCAGGTGTAATTGAATGTTCACCACCAAATGTAATAGGAAAAAGTTTTTTATCCAAGATTTTTTCATTTATGTTTGACATTTTTTTAAGAGCTTTTTTAATATTTTTATCAATTCTAAATGGTTTTAATGTTTTAATTCCAATTTTTTTATAAGGCTCACAATGTAATTCTTCATCATATAATTCTACTTGATGTGAAGCTTTAATAATCTCTTTAGGACCGTTTCTAGTTCCACCTCCGTAGCTAACAGTTTTTTCAAGTCCAAAAGGAACTACTACTACTTTTTCTTTAAAATTGAATTTATTATCAATTCCAAGAAATCCATTTTTATTAGAAAGATACTTCAATTTTTATCCAAATATTTTTGAGAAATTTTTTCTATTTCTCTTTTTCCAGTCACCTTTGTGATATGCGTCACTTACAATTAAAGGTAAAACACTTGTTGCTTCTGCAAAAACCATTTGTTCTTTTGTTATATTTACCTTACCCCAGGAGCTTGCTTCTTTCAAAGTAGAACTACTACATGCACCGTCTCTAGAGTCAGCAACTGTAATTTGTACAGCATATTTATGCATTTCAACTTCTTTACCCAAAAGTTCAGCACAGATAACTGTATCTTGAACAAAATTTTTTGGAACACCACCTCCAATCATAAAAAGACCAGATTCTTTTGATTGTATTTTTATTTCAGTCAACTCACGAAACTCTCTAATTGAGTCTATAGTCATGTGATTTTTTGGATTTTTTTCTTGGTGAGTGACTAGGCCAAACCCTGCACTTGAATCTGTAAAGGCTGGACAAAATATTGGAACATTATTGTTATATGCTGTTTCAATTAAAGAGTCTTTTTTCTTGGAATTTTTTTTTAAATATTTTCCCATTTCGTGAATAAACTGTCTAGAGGTATAGCTTTTAGGTTCCAAAGCATCGGCAATTTCACATATTTTTTTATCACATTCCTGTAACTCGTCCTCATCAATGTATGTATCATAAATTCTATTGATATAGTTTTTCCTTAATTCAGTATCATCTTGAAATTGTGAACCCTGATAGTGTTTAAAACCTAAGGCTTCAAAAAAATCCATGTCAACTATAGATGCTCCAGTAGCAATAATAGCATCTACCATATTATATTTAACTAAGTCTTTATATATATTCATACATCCAGCAGCCGATGTTGATCCTGCAAGAGTTAAAAAAATAGTACAATCTTTATCCTTAATCATTTCATTGAAGATACTTGCAGCATTTGCCGTTTCTCTTGAAACAAAAGACATTTTTTCCATTGATGAAATGATCTTTCTAGAATCAAATGATGTAATATCAATATGTTCAACTGGATTTTTTAGAAAGTCTTTTTTACTATTATGACGCAAGTTTTTATTTTTTGACATTAAGCAACTAATACAGCTTTATTGATGTCTTTACCATACATTGTCATGATTGGGTTATCTTCAACTTCATAGATTTCATCAGAATAAAAACCATTAAACTGTGTTCTAAAAGTTAAACCATAAGCACCGAGTTGTCCTAGTTCTATATAATCATTTTCTTTAATGTTGTTTGGAAGTACAAATGGGCCTTTCATATAATCCATGCTGTCACAAGTTGGTCCATAGAAATCAAATGCAGTTAATTTTTTTGAAATTATTTTTCCATTTTTAATTAAACGTGAAGGAAAAACTATATTTGGTGTTCCAGCATCAAAAAGAGTTCCATACGTACCATCATTTATGTATAATTTTTGTTTTTTTCTCAAATTTACCCTTACAATTGTTGATCCACTTTCAGCAACTATCGCTCTTCCAGGTTCACAAATAATTTCTGGAAGTTTTTCTAATTTTAAATTTTGTAATCCTTTTTTTATTTCTTCAAAATAGTTATTTAGGGACTGTGGAACTAAATCAGGATAAATTGTGGGAAAACCACCTCCGATATTAATATAATCTGGAATAATTTTTGTTTTTTTAATTATATTTCCTATTTCCGTAATTCCTTTTGCATATGAAATAGGGTGCATACATTGAGAACCAACGTGAAAGCTTAGACCAATTTTTTTGGCATATTGCTTAACTAGTCTTAATAAACCTGCAGCTTCAGATGTTAAGGCTCCAAATTTTTTTGATAAATCTATTTCAGCATGTTCATTTGATACAGATACTCTTACAAATAATTCTAGATCTTTTGTATTTTTTGTACTTTCAATAATCTTTATAAGCTCATCTTTAGTATCTAGTGAAAATGTTTTAACTCCAAATTTAAAATATGCTTCTTTTATACTTTCTCGACTTTTCACAGTATGCATGAATGAACATTTTGCATTAGGATTTATTTTTTTTATAGTTTCAATTTCTTTAATTGACGCTACATCAAAGTTTGTAATTCCACTTTCTACGATAGTTTTTAATACTTCTGGATGTGGGTTGGTTTTTACTGCATATAGAATTTTTCCAGAAAACTTATTTTGAAAAGTTTTTGACGCAATATGTATCGAGTTTTTTCTGATACAATAAACTGGTCTTTCAGGTTTTAGTTGACATACAAGTTCGTCAACAGTTTTAAATTTTTGCATTTTATATGCCCCTAAAAAAAATTTAATAAAAAAAGTTTTTTAATAAATTGTTAAAAAACTTTATATTTTCGAACAATTAAGCCTTTAGTTAATTAATGTAAAGCAAATAATAAGTATTGAATTTAATAAATTAATCACCATATTAATAATATGCCCGAAGTAGTTGTACTAAAAAAATTAAGTGATTTTGACAATAAATCCTTATTAATAGTAGATGATGATAATCCTTTTAGAGAAAGATTAGCAAGAGCTATGGAAAAAAAGGGTTTTGAGGTTATTCAAGCCGAAGGAGTAAAAAAAGGAATAGAATCAGTGATAAAAACAAAACCTGCATTTGCTGTTGTTGATTTAAGATTAGGAGATGGTAATGGACTAGAGGTTGTAAAACAAATACAATCATTAAACTCCACAAGTAGAATCATTATGTTGACTGGTTATGGTAACATACCCACTGCTGTTGCAGCTATTAAAGAGGGTGCTATCGATTATCTTGCCAAACCTGCTGATGCTGATGACGTGGAAAAGGCACTTTTAGCAGATCGAGATAAAAAAGCTCAACCACCAGAAAACCCAATGTCAGCTGATAGAGTAAAATGGGAACATATTCATAGAGTATTTGAACTATGTAACAGAAATGTTTCTGAAACAGCTAGGCGTCTTAAAATGCACAGAAGAACTTTACAAAGAATATTATCTAAAAGATCTCCTAGGTAGCGTTTCTAAAATTTATAAGCATCTTTGTTAATAAAGATAATAGGCTAATTTTAAATAATTCAGCTAACAAAAAGGGCATTGCACCTAATTCAAATATAGGTTTATCCCAACCTATAAAATTACCAAGCCACAACATTCCAAAAATATAAATTATTGAAACTATAAAAGTTAATTTTATAAAAATTAAAAAAATATTAGTTTTAAGATTTATGTATCCAGCTAAAAAGGTTGCTAATAAAAATCCAATTAGATAACCCATTGTTGGTCCTGTAAAATATATTAACCCA
>Ga0209709_10005131_pt1 | contig 10380 bp, 4 predicted proteins | sample ArcticOcean_MG_C_2_FD_187435 | JGI IMG/M metagenome (GOLD analysis project Ga0209709, IMG submission 187435) | Marine microbial communities from western Arctic Ocean - ArcticOcean_MG_CB4_136 (SPAdes) (version 2) | ecosystem: Environmental > Aquatic > Marine > Oceanic | place: Arctic Ocean...
TCGGCTAATAGCGCAATAATCAGGCGTTCCACAAGGTGGTCCTGTCCGACGATTTTACTGGCCAGCCATTGTTTAAGTTGGTTGATGTTCTGGTGCAAAAGTAGCCCCTATTCGTTGATTTAAATACCCATGTTGTGCGTGATTCTAGTGTCTATAGTAGCAATACTCAAACGACGTTTTTATCTGGCTTCCTATGTGTGTTTTTACTATCTATCAGTAAAGGGATTTTGTTACCCTAGCAGTAATAAAAATCATAAATCGATAGTAAAGACTTATAAACCACTAAAAGGTTTCAGAGCCGGCCCATGGATTTAAAAAATAAAGTTCAGCGAGCTGAGCTAATTCAGTCCCTCAATCAAATCGCGATTAAAGAGCTCAATAAGGGGCAGGCCCAGCAATTTGATAATTTTATTGCTAATGCTATGCATTTTTATCCGGATGCAGCTTACTTGGCTAGACCGGCTGAGCATATCTTCTGGAGTCTCTGGGGTCTTTGTCGCTTTAGCACCGTCGCGGCTGGTGCCGCAGCCAAAGTCAGAGTCTTCAATCCCGAACAGCAGCTAGATGGCTGGAACAGTGCGCATACTACCATTTACATCAATCAGAGAGATATGCCATTTCTGGTCGATTCCCTGCGCATTGTTCTCAATCGTCGTGGCCTTAATATTTTCACCTTACAGAGTAATCCTGTCTGGGCAGTTCCCGAGGCTGACGGTGTGGTAAAAAGCATCCACAGTGATTATGTGCCGGGGGCTGAGCGTGAGGCTTTTATTACGATCGAGGTAGACATTCACGCCGCCAGCGAACTGGCAGACCTGCGGGAAGAGCTTCTGGCGGTGCTGGATGATGTCGAGGTGGCAGTCGATGCCTTTGATGTTATGCGTCAGCGAGTGGAGAGTCTGATTGCCGAACTACAGGAATGTGCGCCAAAAGTAGAGCAGCTCGAAGAGTCCTTGGAGTTTTTGGATTGGATACATAACGGCTACTTTACCTTTACCGGTTGCGTTGATTTCGACATGGAGAATGTCGGCGATAATATGACCCTCAGCGAAGTCCCCAATAGTCGCCATGGGCTGTTAAAGAAATACAGTGGTGACCGACGTCAGGAGCTAGTTGAAGAACTAAACCCTGGAGTACGAGCGCTCTATGAGAGCGATGAGTTGATCACAATTACCAAGTCGTCGCAGCGCTCGAGGGTCCACCGCGACGTATATTCTGATTATGTGGTGGTTAAACGCTTTGATGCCGAAGGCCATGTCAGAGGTGAGGTGCGCTTTATGGGCCTATACACCTCGCAGTTTTACTCCTACAGCCCCCAACGTATTCCGCTGTTGCGCAATAAAGTTAACTGGGTGATGGAAAATTCAGGGTTTAAGCCCACCAGCCATGACGGTAAGGCTTTGATGGCGATAGTGGACTTTCATCCTCGGGACGAGCTGTTCTTTGTGAGCCGTGAAACCCTGTTCGAAACAGCGATAGGCATCTGGCAGATCTATGAGCGCCGGGTTATTAAAGTATTTATGCACCCAGACCCCTTCGATAAATTTTTTAGCTGCATTGTCTATCTGCCGAGAGAAGCCTTTAATACCCGGGCGAGGATGAGAATCCAGCAGGCTATTGGCGCCGAAATCGACGCAGTAGAGAGTGAATTTACTACTCAGTTCTTACCCGAATCTGTGTTGGTGAGAATTTATCTGGTCTATCAAATCCGCAGTAAAAAGTACCTCGAGGTAAAAAGTACGCAGTTGCAAAATATTGTCCGTCAAATCACCCATGACTGGTCGGACGAGTTTGCTGATGCGGCAACCGAGATCGCAGGAGAAATTGAAGGCGCTGCGCTATCAAGGCGCTTCCAACGGGCCTTCCCCGCGGCCTATAAGGAGCGCTATAGCCCTGAAGAAGCCGTTAGTCACATCCAGTTATTTGATACCCTCGACAGCTCTGGCGAGTTGGCCATTGCTCTGGAGCACAATCCGGCGGCGGAAAACAATCAGCTACAGTTAAAGTTATTTCATCGCGACCAGCCATTAGAACTCTCGGACATGATTCCCATGCTTGAAAATTTGGGTTTTCGTGTGGTAATGGAGCACCCCTATTTAATAACGGCAGAAGCCGATGGCGATGTTTGGATGCAAGAATTCCAGTTGGCGTTTTCTCTGGACGTTAATGTTGATGTGTCGGCCGTCCAGGGTAGTTTTAAAGATGCCCTAAGCAGTGTATGGAAAGGCGAAGGGGAGAACGATAGCTTTAATCGTCTCGTTATTGGCGCACGGCTAGATTGGCGTTCAGTCGCTATGTTGCGTCTCTATGCTCGTTATCTTAAGCAGCTGGGACTTCCCTATAGTCAGCAATTTATTGCTGACACTCTGGCCCTTTATTTGGATATTACGCGCAATTTAGTGGCCCTATTTAAAAGCTACTTTGACCCACGCTACGCTAGTGACAGCCGCTCTGAGCGAGTCGAAGGTCTGGCGCGAAAAATTGTTGATGGACTTGATGCAGTAGACAATATCAACGAAGACAATGTGATTCGCGGCTATCTGGAAGTGATTCAGGCTACCCTTCGCACTAACTTCTTTCAAATCTCAGATGACGGCACTCACAAAGCCTATATTTCGATCAAGCTGGCCTCAGAGGAAATCTCACTGGCGCCCAAACCAAGGCCTGCCTTTGAGATTTTCGTCTACTCCCCAAGGGTTGAAGGGGTTCATCTGCGTGGAGGCAAGGTGGCTCGTGGAGGGCTGCGATGGTCTGACCGTCTGGAGGACTATCGGACTGAAGTGCTAGGTCTGGTCAAGGCACAGCAGGTAAAAAATGCGGTGATCGTGCCAACTGGTGCCAAAGGAGGCTTTGTCGCCAAACGAGCTTCTATGGCGGCTGGCAGAGATGCCTGGCTGCACGAGGGTATCGCCAGTTATAAGATCTATGTACAGGCGCTATTGGATATCAGTGACAATCTCATTGATGGTGAAGTCGTGCCGCCGATTGATGTGGTGCGCCGGGATGGTGATGACCCATATCTGGTGGTAGCAGCGGATAAGGGCACAACCACCTTCTCCGACATTGCTAATGAGATCTCCGCGGCCAATAACTTCTGGCTCGGCGATGCATTCGCCTCTGGTGGTGGGCACGGTTACGATCATAAGGGTATGGGAATAACCGCTCGAGGCGCCTGGGTTGCGGTGCAGCGGCATTTTAGAGAGGTAGGCAAAGACGTTCAAACAGAGGATTTTTCTGTGGTGGGCATCGGCGACATGGGGGGTGATGTATTCGGTAATGGCATGCTGCTGTCTGAGCAGATTCAGTTGGTGGCGGCATTTAATCATCTACATATCTTTATTGACCCGAACCCCGATGCTGCGCGGACCTTTGGTGAACGCAAGCGACTGTTTGAAATGCCACGCAGCACCTGGGATGACTTCGATAAATCACTGATGTCCAAGGGCAGTGCCATTTATTCTCGTGCGGCTAAATCACTGCGACTCACGCCAGAGATCAAGGAACGATTCGATATTGAGGAAGATGAGGTCAGCCCCGTCAGGCTGATGACCTCACTGCTAAAGTCTCGTGTTGATTTGATTTGGAATGGAGGTATAGGCACCTATGTTAAGGCGTCCTCTGAGAATAATGCCGAGGTCGGCGACAGAGCCAATGATGGACTGCGTGTTGATGGACGAGCGCTGCGTTGCCAAGTATTTGGAGAGGGCGGCAATCTGGGTATGACGCAACGTGGGCGAATTGAGTTTTGCCTCAAAGGCGGTCTTTGTAACACGGACTTTATTGATAACGCCGCTGGCGTCGATTGCTCGGATCATGAAGTGAATATCAAGATTTTGCTCAACCAGTTGGTAGTCAATGGGGAGTTGACCGTTGATGAGCGTAATAGCTTTTTAGTCTCCATGACCGACAGTGTGGCGGAGTTAGTGTTGCACAATAATATGCGCCAAACCCAGGCTATTAGTTTAGCGCTGTATCGTAGTGATCAGCAGTATGCTGAGTACCAGCGGTTTATGGCTTGGCTTGAGAGCCAGGGTAAGCTCGACAGGGAGCTTGAGTTTTTACCTTCCGACGAGCAGCTTACTGACCGCCTGAACCGACAGCAACCGGTCTGGACAAGGCCTGAGCTAGCGGTGTTGACCTGCTACTCTAAAGTGATGTTAAAGGAAGCCCTACTTGAAGCAGACCTATTGGACGATCCGGTATTGGCCAGTTCAGTTGGCAGAGCCTTCCCGCCGGCAATGGTTGAGCGCTATGGCGCTGAGGTTTCAAAGCATCAGCTATGTCAGGAAATTGCCTCCACACAACTGGCCAATGATCTGGTTGATCGGGTTGGTTTTACCTTCTTTTTTCGTCAAATGGAATTTACCGGCGGATCGGCAGGTGATGTGATCCGAGCCTATACTATTGTCATGGGAACTCTTAATATCAATGGCCTTTGGGGCCAGATAGAACAGGCTGATTTACCGGCTACAGTGCAGTTAGAATTGCTACATATTCTGATTCGCCTCGTGCGACGCGCTACCCGTTGGGTGCTGCGTAATCGTCGGCTAAATACAAACTGCACCGAGATGATTGAGCAATTCAGCGAACCCATGCAGGACCTGCTGTGGCATTTGCCTGAGTTGCACGAGGCGGAATGGACCAACCTTTGGCTCGCAGATAAGGAGGTCCTTACCGAACTTGGGGTTGATAATCAATTGGCAGGACGGCTTGCGGCCTCCGACAGCATGTTTATGAGTATGGGTATTGTCGATACAGCCTTACACCTAAATCAGCCAGTTCATCAGGTGGCTGTGCTGAACTTTAAGCTGGGTGAATACTTGTCTCTAGATTTTTTTATGGCTCAGATTGTTGATTTGCAGCCAGACAATCGTTGGCAAGATTTAGCCCGTGAAGCCTATGTTGATGATCTCGAAGGTCAGCGCAGACGTTTAACGGCCTGTCTTTTAAAGGAGTCGACGGTAGCAGATATGGATCTATTATTGACCAACTGGCAGGCTCAGCACCGTCAGCTTATCCGCCGATGGAAATCAATGGTTAAGGATTTGCGGCATAGCGGAACCCCTGACTTTGCTATGATTTCTGTGGCCTTACGGGAACTATTAAGTTTAGTGCAATCATCGGTCGATGCGTCATTAGAGGCCGATTCAGGTAAGGGTTAGTTAGCGACTGGTGACTTGCCTCGAACTTATAACAGCAGCAGGGGTGAGTCTTGTAACAAAAGCAGACCTAAAAAAATGGCCGCAACGGGTAAAACGTTGCGGCCATTTAATGGGTGCTTAACAGGACCTGAAACAGGTAATAGCCTGTTAAGTAATGATTTTTATACCATTTTATAGTTCAGCAGATGCTTTCTTGACCGAGGGCATCAGTGAGTGTAGGTGCGGTCACAAATTAATGGCCTTCTGTTGAAATGCCTGTTGATTGAAGCCGGCCCAATAGTCTCCGCGTCCTTCGCGCCAGCCGCGCGACCAGTGGAATGACATAACGGAATTGTCTTGGTAGGGACAGGTGGACAATGAACGCCCCTGATTGGCGGCCTGATAACCTTTTACATATGATCGATGTTCTAAGTCTCTTTTTTGTTTTCTCACTAAATTCTCCTGTTTTTCGATTTCAAACACAGATACAACCGACAGGCTGCACTGCTTCAAGTGTTGCTGAGAGAAGGACGCAGAAAGCTGCCTACGCAAACTGCGAAAGTTATTTATCAAACAAAATAGTTTAAAGAGCTATATTATGTGCGCCTTAGAGAGCACTCCTTTAGTTGACCAAAAACGGCACCCTATGTCGAATACCTTGTTGATCTATCAGTGGGGTGCTTTATTCCTCAAAGTAATCAAAGGACATTTTTGTGACCCAAGCCCACGAGCGTAAAGACTGGCTAGCTACCTGCCCTAAAGGGCTGGAGCTATTATTGGCTGAAGAGCTGCAGGGGCTGGGTGCCGTTGGTTGCAAGGAAACCGTGGCCGCTGTCCACTTCCATGGCTCCCTAGAATTGGCCTATCGCGCCTGCCTCTGGTCAAGATTAGCCAATCGCATACTGATGCCCCTACACAGCTTTATGCTCAACGAAGCGGATGATCTTTATCAACAGTGCAATGATATTGAATGGGAGAGGCACTTTTCGTCATTGCAGAGTATCGCGATTGACTTTATTGGCACCTCGCGACTGATCGACAACACCATGTATGGCTCACAGCGTGTCAAAGATGCCATCGTTGACCGTATTCGTCGTGTAGAGGGCGAACGCCCCAATGTCGATACCAAAAACCCAGATATTCGTATCCAGGTTCGCCAGCATAAGGGCAGGGTGTCGGTTTCGTTGGACATTTCGGGAGAGAGCCTGCATCGCCGTGGTTATAGAACGGGACAGGGCACCGCGCCGATCAAAGAAAATCTCGCTGTAGCGCTATTACTTCGGGCCGGCTGGCCTGCGATGGCTGCTGAGGGCGGCGCACTGCTAGATCCCATGTGTGGTAGCGGTACACTAATTATCGAAGGGGCCATGATGGCCGCTGATATCGCGCCGGGTATCCTGCGCACCAATTACGGCTTCCATCATTGGCTGCAGCACGACGCTGAGCTATGGGGGTCGATTTTTGAGGAAGCTGAGCAGCGCAAGGTTGTCGGCTTGGAGAACCTGTCGCTGGATATCCGTGGTTACGATGCCAATCCACGTGTACTTGAGTACACTACTGAAAATATTGAGAACGCTGGGCTGGATGACCATATCCGTCTGGCGCACAAACCTATTGATCAGTTTGGTAAGCCAACGTCTGAAAAAGGGCTACTGCTAACCAACCCTCCCTATGGCGAGCGACTGGGTGAGGTTGACGAACTGATTCCCCTGTATCAAAAGCTTGGTACGGTTCTACAAAAGAATTTCCAAGGCTGGCGGGCAGCTATTTTTACCGGCAATCTCGACCTAGCTCGCGAGACTGATTTGAGTCCTCATAAGCAGTACAGCCTATTTAACGGCACTCTTCCGTGTAAGTTGTTGGTGTTTGAGGATATGCGTTCAAAGTCCGCTCAGATAGCCGCGCGCCTGCAGCAGCCTGCCCCAGCGCGGGAATTATCCGATGGCACGGTGATGCTAGTTAATCGCTTAAAGAAGAATCAGCGCAGACTAGAGCCCTGGTTAAAGCGCAGTGGTGTTGGCTGCTACCGGCTCTATGACAGGGATATGCCTGAGTACAGTGTGGCGATTGACCTATATGAAGGCGCGATTCATGTGCAAGAATATGCTGCGCCTGCCATCATTCCAGAGAAAGATGCCCGGGAGCGTTTTGCCGAGGTCAAAGAAGCCATTAAAGTTTTTGCGCCGAAAGCGGGTCGCAAGGTGTTTTATAAAGAGCGCCGACGACAGAAGGGCGATAATCAATATCAGCGCATGAGTGAAGAGCCGGGCGAATCCATTGTGGTGGCAGAGGGTCGCGCCAAGTTGGAAGTGACCCTGTCAGACTATCTTGATACAGGATTATTTCTCGACCACCGTCCAGTACGCAAAATGCTTGGTGAGATGGCTCGGGGTAAAAAGTTTTTGAATCTATTTTGTTATACCGCCGTTGCGACCGTGCAGGCTGCGCTTGGGGGTGCATCAGAAACCCTGAGCGTGGATATGTCCAACACCTACCTGGATTGGGCTGGCCGCAACTTCCAACTGAATGACCTGGATGCCAATGTTCATCAACTTGAGCGCGCAGATTGTTTGCCATGGCTGAAAGAAACTACCTATAACGATTATTTTGATTTGATCTTGCTGGATCCGCCAACATTTTCGAACTCTAAAAAGATGGAGGAAGTGTTGGATGTGCAACGAGATCACGCTGGGTTGATTCGCGATACCATGACCAAGCTGGCACCCAACGGCCTGTTGATTTTCTCCAACAATTTCCGCAAGTTTAAGATGGACGAGCTCATTATGCGGCAGTTTGCTGTTGAGAATATTACCGCTCACGCACTGGATATGGATTTCGAGCGAAACCCCAAAATCCACAATGTATGGAAAATCAGTCGGCGCAGCGCCTTTGGTTAAGCAGCTGACTCTGTATACCGGGCCTCAGTGCCATCTCTGTGAGCAGGCCAAAGCGATTCTCGACCCGTTATTGGCGCGGAGAGGTTGGGATCTAATTGAGGTAAGCATTAGCGGCAATGACGGCCTTAATAAATCCTATGGTCTGCGTATCCCCGTGGTGGCAATGCCCAATGGCGATGAAAAAGGCTGGCCGTTCACCTCATTCCAAATTGAGCGCATGCTAGCGGCGGATAATTAGGCTCTAAATTGCGCCACATATTTATCCAGCGCATTGGCAAACTCCATTCTATCGCGTTGGGCCAACGGGGGTGGTCCGCCGCCAACCTGCACGCCGCTATTGCGCATGCTGTCCATAAAATCACGCATATTGAGGCGCGCCTTAATATTGGCCTTGGTATAGAGCTCACCGCGAGGGTTCAGCGCTTTGCCGCCTTTATCGATTACATCTGACGCCAACGGAATGTCCGCGGTGATGACTAAGTCATCGGGTTCGACGAGTTCCACAATGTGGTTGTCGGCCACATCAAAGCCTGAACTTACTTGGATGGTTCGCACCGTGGGAATTCTGGGGGTAGTAAGGGACTGGTTGGCGACCAGAATCAGTTCTATGCCAGTCCGCAGGGAAACCCGATAAAGGATATCTTTGATGACAGTAGGGCAGGCGTCGGCATCCACATAAATTTTCACAGTACTGCTCTCGATCTTTAAGTAGGACGCTTTTATAGATTGATACTGTCTGCATTGCAATCGGTATGTTGGAGCTCAGGCAGACATCAAAGAGCCCCGATGGAACGCCATCGCGGCTCTTTGATGTCATGGTGCTACGGGTTCAATTTATACTATTACTTCAGATCGAACCTGTCGGCCTGCATCACTTTTACCCATGCTTTGACAAAGGCATTGGCAAATCTTGCTTCTGCGTTATCAAAGGCGTAGCTTTCAGCAATTGCGCGCAGCTCTGTATTTGAACCAAAGATTAGATCAACTGGCGTCGCGGTGAAGAGCAACTTACCTGTTTTTCGGGCTACGCCTTGATAAAGCCCTTCGCTGTCTGACTTTTTCCATACCGTGGACATATCTAGCAGGTTGACAAAGAAGTCATTGTTTAATGTACCTGGCTTGTCGGTAAATACGCCGTGCCGGGAGCCGTCTGCGTTTGCATTAAGAGCGCGCATGCCACCAAGCAATGCAGTCATTTCTGGTACAGTCAGATTTAGCTGGTCAGCCTTATCAACCAACATTTCTGCAGGCGAGCGGTAGGCTTCACTGGCATTAAAGTAGTTTCGGAATGCGTCTGCTTTTGGCTCGAGTAATCCAAACGAGATAATATCGGTATTAGCTTGGGTAGCGTCTCCACGGCCAGACTGGAAAGGTACTTTAACTTCGATGCCTGCTGCCTTTGCTGCCTGTTCAATTGCAGCGGCACCACCTAGAACAATCAGATCTGCAAGTGATACTTTATTATTGCCAAAATCGTTTTGAATCTCGATTAGCTGGCCTAGCACTTTAGCCACTTCCTGAGGGTTGTTTGCCGCCCAGTCTTTCTGTGGTGCAAGTGCGATTCGCGCTCCATTGGCGCCACCGCGTTTGTCACTGGCTCGGAAGGTAGAGGCTGAAGCCCATGCGGTGCGGACCAGTTCTGATACGGTTAGGTCAGAGGCGAGAATACGCGTTTTAAGTACTTTGATCTGGTAGCTACTCAAGGGTCTGGCATTTGGTGCAGACACCGGATCTTGCCAAATCAATGCTTCGCTTGGCACTTCCGCGCCCAAGTATAGAGCTCTGGGACCCATATCACGATGGGTCAGTTTGAACCATGCTTTGGCAAATGCTTGCTGATATTCGTCAGGGTTAGCCAAAAAGCGCTCGGCAATCTGCCTGTACTCTGAATCATATTTAAGTGCCAGATCCGCAGTGGTCATAACAGGCGCATGAAATTTACCTGCGACATGGGCGTCAGGGACAGAGTTGTGCAGTGACTCATCTGTTGGGATCCATTGAATTGCCCCGGCTGGGCTGCGGGTCTGCGTCCACTCAACGTTAAGCAGGTTGGACAGATACAGCGTCGTCCATTGCGTCGGAGCCTGAGTCCAGGCGCCTTCCAGACCACTGGTTACGGTGTCTTCTGAATGGCCTTTGCCACAGCTGTTTTTCCAGCCGATACCCTGGGCTTCAATTGGAGTTGCCCCCGGCTCTTTACCTAAACATTTGCCTGCTTTATGGGCGCCATGCATTTTGCCGAAGGTATGGCCGCCAGCAACCAGTGCAACAACTTCTTCGTCGTTCATCGCCATGCGATTGAAGGTAACGCGAATATTTCTCGCGGATGCTGCTGGATCTGG
>Ga0209709_10005132_pt1 | contig 10378 bp, 12 predicted proteins | sample ArcticOcean_MG_C_2_FD_187435 | JGI IMG/M metagenome (GOLD analysis project Ga0209709, IMG submission 187435) | Marine microbial communities from western Arctic Ocean - ArcticOcean_MG_CB4_136 (SPAdes) (version 2) | ecosystem: Environmental > Aquatic > Marine > Oceanic | place: Arctic Ocean...
TTTGCCCGCGGGGTCAGTAACAGTAATTAATAAAGATCCTGACCAATTTATACTAGCAAATGTAACAAACGGAACCTACACAGTAGTAGCGTCAACTGGTATATAATGAAATCGTTTAGAGATTTACAAAATGAACTGGTATCTATAAAAGAAGATGGTCATACTGACGTTGCAAGTGCAGTTAGACAATGTAAAATTGTTATAGAAGACGCCAGTCAAATAATGGAAAAATTACAGAGTATGGATTCTGAGGAATCTTTACCTACTTGGTGGTCTAATAAGATTGCGATAGCATCTAATAGTTTCAATAAGATGAGAGACTATCTATTAGTTCCAAGTAATGAATCGGTCAACGTTAAAGAAGATGTTATAGACCAACTAAGAAGTATAGTAAAGAAGAAAAAGGAATCGGATATAACGTTTAAATCCGGCACATCGGTTCCGATTGATCCAGAATCAGCAAAAACTCTTTTGAAAACATTCGATTCACTAAATAGTAGTAACAAGAAAAAAACACAAGACAACATGAACAAAGATACAAAATCATTCATGAAAATCTTAGATTTTGCATTTAATAACAAAGGGTAAACAAAATGAAACTAATTTGCGAGTTACAAGAAGCCGTGGATTATGAACTAATTGAAGCAAGTTCCGATAAACCTAAGCAGTATTTTATCGAAGGTATTTTCATGCAATCGGAAACGAAAAATAAAAACGGAAGAATATATCCTTTGGACGTTCTAGAAAAAGAAGTAAAACGTTATGTGAAAGAATACGTTGAACCAAAACGTGCATTTGGAGAGTTAGGTCATCCTGACGGTCCTACTGTTAATTTGGATCGTGCTTCTCATATGATTACTTCTTTGGTAAAAGAAGGGTCTAACTTTGTTGGTCGAGCAAAAATACTCGATACACCAAATGGAAAAATAGTAAAGAGTTTTATTGATGAAGGTGCAAGGTTGGGCGTTTCCTCAAGAGGAATGGGAACTTTGAAATCAGAATCAAAAAACAAAACACAAATCGTTCAAAGCGATTTTTATCTTGCAACCGCAGCAGACATTGTTGCTGATCCATCCGCTCCAAATGCTTTCGTTGAAGGTATTATGGAAGGTAAAGAATGGGTTTGGGATAATGGATTACTAAGGGAACAAGATATAGAAAGAGCGAAGAAAATTATTGAAGCAGCTCCTTCAAAACAACTTGAAGAAATTAAGTTGAGGGAATTCACCAAATTAATGTCTAATTTATGATTATTATAAATATTAACACGAACCAATTTACTATAAATTTTTAGGAGTTTCAAATGAGTAACGAAGAAATTACAAACCAAGATGAAGTTCTGGAAGAAGTAGAACAGCAGGATGAACTTGTTGAGACTCCAGAAATACAAGGAGAAGCAGTGCAAGAAGAAGAAATAGTTGAAGAAGAGAAGATAGAAGAAGTCAAAATGCCTTCTACTAAATCGGGAATGATTAAAGCTCTTTTTGATGCTGTTAATGGTATGAAAAAAGAAGAAGTCACCGCTAAGTGGAAATCTTTAATGGATGTTGCTGAAGCAGAAGATTTAGGTGGCCCAACTCCAGAAGATTCTGACAACGAAAAGGATGAAGTTGGCAAAAAGAAAAAGAAAGTTAAAGTAACCGATATTCCAGAAATCAATGTCAAAGAAGACATCGAAGCACTGGTTCAGGGTGAAGAACTTTCTGAAGAGTTTAAGTCTAAAGCATCAACAATCTTTGAAGCAGCTGTTTATCAGAAAGTTATGGAAGTTGCAACAAAGAAGACCGAAGAACTGGAAGAAGAATATTCTAAGAATCTCCAAGAAGAAATCATTTCCTTTAGAGATGAGTTGACAGAAAAAGTTGACGGATACTTGAACTATGTTGTTGAAGAGTGGATGAAAGAAAACGAACTTTCCCTCGACAGTTCACTTAGAAGTGAAATTACAGAAGAGTTCATTGGTGGATTAAAAGGTCTATTCCAAGAACATTACATCGAAGTTCCAGAAGAAAAAGTAGACATGGTTGAAAACTTATTTGACCGCGTTGAGGAATTAGAAACCAAATTAAATGGCAAAATCGAAGAGAACGTTAAAGTTACAAACGAACTTAACGAATATCGCAAAAATAAGATTGTCGAAGAAGTTAGCAATGACCTTGCTGATACACAATCCGAAAAATTGAAAGAACTTACAGAAGGTGTTTCAATGGAAGAAGGCGATGTCGAAGATTTTGAAAGTAAAGTAAAACAGATTAAGGAAAGTTATTTTCCTAGTCAAGTTAAAAAGGATGAAGTTATCAGTGAAGAAAGTGTTAGTTCGGAAGAGCAAGAGGAAACTCCTGTGAAGTTGAACAACATAATGGAAGCATATAGTAAAGCTATTGCTCGTAATTAAATATTACAATTTTTTTAATCCATATTATAGGAGTTAAATAATATGAAACTCACAGAAAATTTAAATGAAAAGTGGGCTCCGGTCTTAGACCATCCAGATCTTCCAAAGATCACAGATAGTCACAAACGTGCCGTTACCGCAATGTGTCTTGAGAACACAGAATATCAATACGCTCAAGATCAAGAAATGCAAGGTCAATCTGGTTTATTGTCGGAAGCAACACCAGTTACAATCAACGCTCTGACATCCACTAACCCATCTTTAGGTGGTGTTGCTGGTAATTCAGTTCAAACAGCAGCGTTCAATTTTGCAGATCCAGTTTTGATCTCTATGGTTCGCCGTGCAATGCCTCAGTTAGTTGCATATGACGTTTGTGGAGTTCAACCAATGTCAGGACCAACAGGTCTTATTTTCGCACTCAAGAGTCGTGTTAATACAATGGGTGGAGCTGAAATGCCTGGTGTTAATGCTGATACAGTCGCAAGTGAGTCTGGTACACCTAATACTGGTGATACAGTCAAGACGCCTGGTCTTTTGATCACGGGTACTGACGGAACTGGTCAAACAGGAACAGAATTTGCTGCTTCAAGTGCTCTGGAAACAGACGGTGGTGAAGGTGATATTGCTGGTGAGATGTCATTCTCGATTGAGAAGATATCCATCGCTGCTGGAACACGTGCCCTCAAGGGTTCGTATTCTATGGAATTAGCACAGGATTTACGTGCTGTTCATGGATTGGATGCAGAAGCAGAACTTGCTAACATCCTATCTAGTGAAATTCTAGTTGAGATCAACCGAGAAGTAATTCGCAAGATTTACATCAACGCTGCAGTTGGTGCTCAAATTGGAACAACAACTGCTGGAATTTTTGACCTTGACACCGATTCTAATGGTCGTTGGATGGTTGAAAAATTCAAAGGTCTGATGATGCAGATTGAAAAAGATGCTAATCAGATTGGAAAAGACACACGCAGAGGAAAAGGTAATATCCTTATGACCTCTTCAGATGTCGCTTCCGCTCTTCAAATGGCAGGAATGTTGGATTATGCTCCATCAATGAGTACTGACATTAATTCAGATACATCATCTTCTACGTTTGCTGGTGTTCTTAATGGTCGTTATAAAGTTTATGTCGATCCTTATGCTGATGCTCACGCACAAGAGTTCTATTGTGTTGGTTACAAAGGTGATTCACCTATGGATGCTGGTGTATTCTACTGTCCTTACGTTCCATTACAAATGGTTCGTGCAGTTGATTCCGCAAGTTTTCAACCACAGATTGCTTTCAAGACACGCTATGGTTTAGTTGCTAACCCATTTGCGGAGAATGCAGCTACTTCAACTGGTCGTATTACTGGTGATCTTACAGCGAATCCTCACTTGAACGTTTATTACAGAAAAGCTTCAATTTCAAACTTGATGTAATTCGTTCCCTACATATAGTAGGATTTCAAAAGGGAGTAGAGAAATCTGCTCCCTTTTTTTGTTTGTAGTCATTTTCTTGTGAGAATAAAATGTTGATAGTGATTGGTAATGGAACTTCTAAAACCATTTCTGACGTAAATCTTTTCAAAAACCATACCACATACGGTTGTGATTACATTCACAAGAGATTCTTTCCTGACAATTTAATTAGCGAAAATATCCAAATTCTTGTTGAACTTGTCACTAACGGATACACCAAAGAACACGTTTGTCATTTTAGGAATTTTACTCTCATTCCAAGTTTTCATTATGATATGATGAAACAAACTACGGATAAGAGAATGAAAATTGCAAAAAACGAACCAACCACAGAAAATTTTATACAATTTGCCCATGAAGGAGTGATGTATTTTCTTTGGATAGATTCTAACGATTTGACAAAAAACATCGATTGGTGGTCGAATGAATATGATGATTGGATTACAGAAACAGTTGCTCTAAGAACATCTTGTCTGGAAAATCCAAACGAAACATTGTATTGTGTGGGATATGACTATTTCCATAACCAAACTAGTTCTGGTGTTTATCTTGGTTCTTCTACGAATGTTTCCGATTCAGAGAGTCAAGATTGGATTGGTCAACATAGAAAAATAGAAGAAGAGTTCCCAAATTGTGAGTTTGTGTTTGTTGGTAAAGATATCGATTATCCTGAGTTTGAAAAAATGTTACATAAATAGTAATATAATATAAAGGAAACTATGGCAGCATCAAACAAAGTACCAGACAATTTAAATTATCTTTCCAACATCAGTTTTCGATTAACGATGGAGGATGCACCACATCTTACTTGGTTTTGTCAATCAGTAAATGTGCCAGGCGTTAGTGTTGAATCGATTGAAATGGCTACACCATTTGCAAATATACCATACGCTGGAGGTAATGTTTCCTTTGAGGAATTGTCGGTAACCTTCATAGTTGATGAACATCTAAAAAATTGGATTGAAATTTATGATAGATGTATCGCTTTAGGTTTTGCTGAAGGTCACGAAAAATACAGACTACTCAAAGCAAGTACTGACTTGACACCTAGAGGTGGAACAGTATCTACTATTGTTCTAACTATTCTAACAAGTGCAATGAATCCACAAATGGAATTTCATTTCTACGAAGCATTTCCTATATCAATATCTTCCTTAGATTTCAGTAGTTCTGCTACTGATGTGGAATATTTCACTGCTACTGCGGGTTTTCGTTATACTAACTATGAGATAAAGAATTTATTAAATAACTAAAATTATGGAACTTGAAAAAATTATGTCGATGTGGGAAGAAGATGCTCACATTGATGACAAAGACTTGGATAATGAGTCTCTAAACATACCCAATGTACACCAAAAATACTTAGACATCTACTCTAAAGAGAAACGGAAACTGAGCGATCTTGAAACTCATTGGAAGGTTCTTTTTCAACAACGATGGGAAGTTGTCATTTCTAAGAACGGAAAAGCACCGGATCACAACATCAGAATATCCAAGACAGAACTAGAACGACATTATGTTGCAGCAGATAGTGTTCTTCAAAAAGCGGAATATATTATGAATGAACAAAAGAGTAAGGTTGACTATTTAAAATCTGTTCTTTCGATGATTGAGAACAGAAGTTTCCATATCAACAATGCTATTAATTGGAGGAAATTTGTAGCGGGTCTTGGATGACCACACAGATATTGATGGAAAGGGATACTGAGGTATTCGTTAGACTTATTTGTGAGCCCCATGTGAAAATGGAATTGAATCATTATTTCCGATTCAGACCAAATGGTTATCAATTCATGCCCATGTATCGAAGGAAAAAATGGGATGGATATGTTTACCTTTTCAATATGGATAGCAATCGAATTTATGCTGGTCTCAAACCAGAAATAAGTAGATTTGCTGATGACAGAGAATATGAACTTATAGATAATACAGGAGAGATTCTTGAACCAATCTCCAATGACGATTATTTTAAATTTCTTACATCATTTCCTTGTGAATATAAACTAAGAGATTATCAAAGTCTTGCAGTCAGACATTCGATAGATAAAAAAAGGTGTGTGTTATTATCACCAACTGCATCGGGAAAATCTCTTATAATTTACTATCTGATACGATACTACTTACCTGAGAAAGCTTTGGTTATTGTTCCAACACTCTCTTTAGTAAGTCAAATGTATACTGATTTTGAAGCCTATTCAAAGGCGGACAATACCTTTGAAGTCGAAAATTTCGTCCACAAGATTTTCGGAGGGCAAGAAAAAGAGACAGACAAACCAATCATAATTTCAACTTGGCAGTCACTTTATGAATTGGAAAAAGATTTCTTCAGCGATTTTCGTTTAGTGATAGGAGATGAAGCACACCTTTATAAAGCTCGTTCTCTTACTAAGATATTGAAGAATCTAGAAAATACTCCTTATCGAATTGGAACTACAGGAACACTAGACGGAGTTGAAGTACATAAATTAATATTAGAGGGGTTATTCGGTGCAATAAAGAAAATAACCACTACAAAAGAACTTATCAAGAACAAGACTATATCATCGATTGATATAAATTGTCTTATTTTAAAATATAATAAAAAGGAACGTGCCATTGTATCAAAAATGAACTATCAAGAAGAGATAGATTTCATAGTGGGTCATCCAGAACGAAACAAGTATATTTGTAATCTTGTAAATGGTCTGAATGGGAACACATTAGTTCTATTTCAATTGATAGAAAAACATGGTAACATTCTACATTCAATACTAGAAGAGATCGTTGATTCTTCTAGGAAAATCTTTTTTGTTTATGGAGGAACAGATGCGGATTCAAGAGAAAAAGTCAGAGAACTTGTCGAGAAGGAAAAAGATGCTATTATCTGCGCAAGTTATGGCGTATACAGTACCGGCATCAATATTCGGAACATTCATAACATTGTTTTCGCTTCTCCTTCTAAGAGTCGTATTAGAAATTTACAGTCAATAGGTAGAGGGTTGAGGAAATCTGATACTAAAGATTCAGCAAGACTTTATGATATTTCAGATGATCTAACTCATAATGATAGGAAAAATTATACATTAAACCATTTTTCCGAAAGAATAAAAATTTATAGTTCTGAACAATTTCCTTATAAAATCTATGTAATATCACTCAAGGAGGTAGCATGAGTTCTCACAAATATATAAAACTTTCAACAGGGGAAGAAATTCTAGCTGTGTATTTGAAACCAACCGATGGGTTTTTCAATTTGAAGCACCCAGTTCAAATAACTCATGTGTTTGAAAAAGATGAAGAAGGAGTTCGATTTACGAAATGGATACCTTACACGGATGATGAAATAATTCCTGTATCTACGAAGTATGTAGTAACAATGACTAGTTTATCTAAGAAGATGTCAAAGATATACGATGATATACTAGGAGAACAAGAAAATAATGATATTGATTCATTTGAAGTAACTAGTATGTTAGTCAATTAGTACTGTAGCAGTATCTTCATCTCAAACCCTACAGAGTAATTATACCAGATACGACAGAATTAGTCAAGTCTTTTTTTTAGTAAAATAACACTTGACTTTATCGATATAACTTGTTATAATAATATATTATCAACAATTACTACTAAAGGATTCATATGGCTAGACCACGAACAAAACAACATTATGTAGACAATGAAAAGTTTCTAATAGTCATGGGAGAGTATAGAGAAAAATATCTCAAATCTGTTGATGCTGGTGAAGAACGCAAACCCCAATTATCAGACTATGCTGGTGAATGTTTTCTAAAAATAGCAGAAAGATTATCTCACAGACCTAACTTCATAAACTATGCTTTTCGTGAAGAAATGGTGAGTGATGGAATTGAAAATTGTGTGATGTACGCAAGTAACTTCAATCCTGAGAAATCCAAAAATCCATTTGCATACTTCACTCAAATAATATATTACGCCTTCCTAAGAAGAATAGAAAAAGAAAAGAAACAACTCTACATAAAATACAAACAAATGGATGCCCACAATTCCATCGAAGAAAATTCGGATATGGAATCTATGACTGTTAGTGAACAAAGTGGTATAGCTGCAGGAGCAACATTGATGACTGTAGATAAACGTGCTAATATATACGATTTCATTTATCAGTTTGAGGAAAAGAAACGAGCGAAGAAGAAACCCAAAGTGGTGTCAAAGAAAAAAGATGATGCTATTTTGGAATTATCCCCTCTTACTTCTTTTATGAGAGCTTGTGCATGAAGATTGCCTTAATAACGGACACTCACTTTGGGGCTCGCAACGACAGTCTCCTATTCCTAGATTTCTTTCGTAAGTTCTATGAAAATATATTCTTTCCTACTCTGAAAGAGAGAAATATTACCGATGTGATACATTTGGGTGATGTGGTTGATAGACGGAAATTTATTAACTTCAAGACGCTCAATTCGATGAAAGAGATATTGTTTCATCCTTTAGAAGAAATGGGTATAAACACTAAAATTATTGTTGGTAACCACGACATCTATTATAAGAACACTCTCAAAGTAAATTCGATGGAAGAACTGACAAGAGGAATGAACAATGTTTCAGTTTATTCAGACCCTTGTGAAGTGTCTCTGACAAAAGAACATAAGGTATTGTTTGTGCCTTGGATGTGTAATGATAATGAAGATGCAACAAAAGAACTAATTGAAAAGACAAGAACTAAAGCAGCATTTGGTCATCTACATTTAGAAGGCATAGAAATGAACAAGGGTTCTTTTAGTATGGATGGATATCCCTCAACGATGTTCAAGGCATTCCAAAGAGTATTTTCTGGACACTTTCATCATCGTTCTACTACTGGAAATATCACATATCTTGGTAATCCTTATGAGATAACTTGGAGCGATTACAACGACAAACGAGGATTTCATATCTATGATACAGAAACAATGGAAACAGAGTTTATAGAAAATCCATATTCAATGTTTCATAAGATATATTACAACGATGAGAAAAATGATTATGGTGACCTCTCAAGATATGAAGATACTTATGTAAAAATAATTATTGAAAATAAAAACAATAATTATATGTTTGAAACTTTGATGGATAAATTGATTGATGCTGGAACTAGTAATATTTCAGTAGTAGATAATCTTTTTGATATGGAAGATTTAGGAGATGATATAGATGGAATTGAGGATGTTGAAGATACAATGAGTGTAATCAAAAATTGTGTAAATGGATTACAAATGGAAAATAAAGAAGACTTGAATAAATTGATGCAAGACCTTTACGGTGAAGCTTTGACAATGGAAACAGTATAATGAACAGACAAGAAAGAAGAAAACAAGAAAAAATATCTAAAAAGGGAAATAATCCTACTCAAATTAAAATGGAACTGAAAATGGATTTGTTACAGCCTTGGTCGGTTCCTTTAATGAGAACAGAATTACCACCGTATGTTTTAGATGGAATGATCGAACTTACAGATGATATGATAGCAGATGAAAAATCTACAAGTCATGGAATGAGCCTTGCTGGTCAAATAGATACAGAATTAACTATAGATATTGAACGTTTGAAAAAAAATAATTTGGATAAGTTTTTTGATACTATGATTAAACAGTTTGTAATCTATGCAAAAACTCAACAAACACCCTATGATGTAGAAATTAAGAAAGAAACATGGTTGACTCAAATTGTGTCGATGTGGGTTGTTTCTCAACAACCAAATGAATATAATCCACTTCACCACCACACTGAATGTCAAATTTCTGCTGTAATGTATCTGAAAATTCCAAAATTAAAAAAAGAAAGAAAAGAACATAGACGGTCTGTTGATGGTGCTATTACTTTTGTTGGAAACTCGTCATTAGATATAGATTTTTCACATCCTAATATTACAATTGTACCTACTGTTGGTGATTTTTTTATTTTCGGATCTAATCAACAGCATTCGGTCAATCCATATCGTTGTGAAGAAGGAGATACAGAAAGAAGAAGTGTTTCTTTTAATGCTATATTTTCGTCCGAAAAACTTTTTGAACAACAGAAAAAAGCTTTCGAGGAGCAACGCGGATCATGAGCAACAGACAAGAAAGAAGAAGAGCAGAAAGACAATCTAAAAAGACACCAAAACAGATGCAAATGGAAATGAGACTTCTTCAGCCTTGGGCTGTTCCTATTCTTCACACAAAGTTGCCGGCCGAAGTATTAGATACAATGATTGCAATTTCAGATGATGTAATTGCTGATAAAGAGTCAATAAATCATGGCGAATATCTTGCTGGTCAAATAGATACAGAATTACGAGTATCCCATGAGAGGTTGGTTGATGGAGGAATCATGCATTTTTTTGAAGATGTTGTAAAACAGTTCCTATTACACACGAAAATGCAACAATTTCCCTTTAACATCAATGTAGTTCAAACTGAAAAATATTTTGTTCAAATGTTGACAATGTGGGTTGTTTCTCAACAACCAAATGAGTATAATCCTATTCATATACATACAGAATGTCAAATTTCTTCTGTGATGTATCTCAAAGTTCCAAAGTTT
>Ga0209709_10005135_pt1 | contig 10375 bp, 3 predicted proteins | sample ArcticOcean_MG_C_2_FD_187435 | JGI IMG/M metagenome (GOLD analysis project Ga0209709, IMG submission 187435) | Marine microbial communities from western Arctic Ocean - ArcticOcean_MG_CB4_136 (SPAdes) (version 2) | ecosystem: Environmental > Aquatic > Marine > Oceanic | place: Arctic Ocean...
CCATTGGATAACAAAGACTAACCCCGAATTAACAACAGATGAATTACTTTCACTCAAAGGCTATGTCGGTGAGCAGATAACTAAGATTCTTCCTCAACCTAATGAGATGGCGGAGGCTTTGCAGGGGGGGTTTACCAAACCGAGCAGGTGAGGGTTGAGAAGTTCCTTCGTAAAGAAAAGATAGACAGTGCCGAAGATTTGAAACATCAAACAGAAATGTGGGCTTATACAATAGCCAAACATTACGGCATATCTTTATTGGAGGTGTACTCAATGCCTACTGCTTTGTTCAAGCAATCTCTTGTTTGGGCATTGGTGGCTACCGAAGAGAATAATAAGCACATTGAGCGTAGGAAACAACAGGCGAAGGCGGGTGACAGGGAAATGGTAAGTTTGGATTATTCATTTTTAGATTGGGAGGGTAACGAATGACTCTCTTGGCAACCCTATCATCCATGTCCACGATGGTAAATGGCATCGGACCGGCCTTTAAAGGAATAGGTGAGATAGCAAAGAAAATGTGGGCCGACCTTAAAGCATGGGTTGATAAAAAGTTTATTCAACCAATTAAAGATAAACTTCAAGAAATGAAAGAGTGGTGGGCTGGATTCAAAGAAGATGCGATTGAGAAATGGACCGCCATAAAAGATTATATTAATGATAATGTAATTACACCAATAAAAACAAAACTGCAAGGAATCAAAGATTGGTGGGCTGGCTTCAAAGCAGATGTGATTGAAAAATGGACCGGAATAAAAAATTATATTAATGATAACTTTTTTACACCTATAAAAACAAAATTAAACAGTTTTAAAACAAGAATAAGCAGAATATGGAACTTTTTCAAGGGTAAATTAGAAGGGCTTTGGGATAGTTTACCGTCTATACCGGAGTTTTTCAGTATTGCTTATTGGAAAGGGCTTGCTATAGATATAGGAACTACAATGGGTGGTATAGGTACTTCCATGATTGCTGGTATTAAATCGGGTATTAATGGAATGATAAGTCTTTTCAATGATTTATTTACTTCAATGAACTTTTCAGTTGATATTCCCGATATTCTTGGTGGTGGTAGTGTAGGAATGGATTTATCCAGTTGGCAAATACCTAAACTGGCTAAAGGTGGTATAGTCAATAGTCCTACACTTGCCATGATAGGTGAGGCTGGACCGGAGGCTGTCGTGCCTCTTAGCGGTAACAATGCTGGTATAGGTGGCACATACAATATCACCGTTAATGCCGGAGGTATTACAGACCGCACCGATAAGCGAGCATTGGCTCGTGAGATTGGTAATATGATTCAACAAGAACTTTCTCGTAATACTGGTGGAAATACTATGCGAGGGCGATACTGATGGTAGTCAATATCCCAGTAAGACTCGTGCGAGCAGATGGTGGTTTGATAGCATTAGATGTAACTACTTTAACATTAGATGTTGATAGAAATATTAATCCTCATGCTGTGCCTTATGGTGGTAGTGCAAGATGGGCGTTTGATTTGAACCTATCAAAAGCAGTGATATTATTGGAAGGGTATATGGTTGATTCGCCCGATACAATAGATGTAACAGCAGGTCAAGCCGCTTACAGTAGTATAGATTTTGCAAAAAGTACTGGTTCTCACACCAATGCAATTAGTGCTATGGATTGGATTGATAACTATGTTACAATATATACTGCGAGCCGATTAACTACTGATACCATTAATACGATTAATCCATACATTACAATAACTAATTCTGCTGATACATCTTTTAAAATATATTTTTCTAAATCCAATACTACACAGGGATTGATAGGTGGTGAATACCATGTATCTATGGTTGATGCTTCGGGGAATATGAGGACAAGTGCGAATGTGACTACATATCTATATAATATAATAAATCTAAATACAGGTAGTACGGTATTAGGGGCGCATTTCTCCGCTACATTTACTACTTCTTTCTCTATTGCAATTAATCAATTAGTTAATGGAAAAGCAGGGAATACTTTCACACCTATTTTTGAAGGTAACTCAAGAGTCGGACCTTACATTGAAATGTTCTTAGGGGGTAGCGATACAGATATAACACAATCAATGAGTGCTGGTGATAAGGTAATGTCATTATATGCTACTTTGAATAACTCGGTTGATAAGGATAATACTGACCATACGAGGGCGGAGAGTTTTGCAGTAAGACAAGTTGCCGATTACATTACAGGCATACAAATACCCTTCAACTCAACTTATAATGCAGATGGTGAAAAATATAAAGCAATGAACTTCTTTATGCCTACAGGGGCAAATATGTTAGCGACTGATAAAGATATTTCTAAGGCTGAACCTGCTTCATCAATAATATTAGACCCCGATGCCGATGATGATTTTTCTTTTATTAAAGGTACAATCACTAAAGCCACTTTTGTACAAATAGGTGGCGAACCGATTTATCAATTTAATATTCAATTCCTACCTATAGATACAATAATTTGAGATGGTGATATGGTAGCAATAGGAAGAACAAGCCACGCTTTCTTTTTTGATGGCGTTACTGATTCTATCCTTATCCCTCAAGGTAATTTTACCAGCGTAGGACCGACACAAAATATACTTGGTAAGACGGGTAGTGGGAGAGATGAAAATAGTACCATAGGAGAATATCTAACGATAGAGGCTTGGGTAGTACCCGATTGTGGTGGAGTTATAGCGCATCGTGATGAGCAGTTCACTCTTGAGTTTGGTACAGTTGATACACCCGGTCCTGCAAAGTTTACAGTTCAAACACAAACTCCCTCCGGTACAGGTCAAGTTGTATTAAGCACTGCTACAGATGTTACCAGTCGTTGGAGTGGAGTAGTATATCCTCCACATGAAGTAGGCGGCATACACGACACCTACAACCGATTTTTAGAGGGTAGTAGTGCATTGCATAATGATGCCACAAATCTTAATTTTAACCATCGCCCATTGTATCATGTAGTAGCGGGTATCAAACATGACAGTGTATTTCTTTATGTAAATGGTAAGTTGGTAGCAACTAAAAAAACTCATACTGATACCGTTATTACAAAATCTAATGCCCATGTGTATATCGGCGGTAAAGGTGGAGAGTTTAGAGGGGCTATGGAAGCAGTACACTTTTCTTCAACATTTGATAAAGCAATGATAAATACTTCTGTACCATTAAATGGAGATGCTACTACGGGTATGTATCGCTTTGAAGAACCAATAGATGTTATAGAAGAAAATTACACCATTACTGCTTTAGGTGCTGATTCATCAACTCCCTACACTGCGGCCAGCGATGGTACAACTACGACTATTACAGTAGCCGCCGCCGATGCTCAAGCATTGGTCGCTCGCTTAACAGGTAAGGCGTATGACAGTAGTAGCGCAACCACTACCTTCACAGCCACACCATATAGCATGGGCAACTATAAGGTTACTGATTACGCTTCTAATCCGGGTACGGAGGCTACACTGGCTATACCGCACACGCCCTATAATCTTTTAATTAATCCCGGTGCAATCAATCGTAATACTCAAAAGCCAAATCTTTCGCCACCGGAAAGAGTTAGACTTGAATCAATTAATGGTGCTACAGGTGTCATTACGGTGAGTAGTATTCACATAGATTTCATTAACGGAACGGGTGGAAAAAGAGGGGTATTACATTCCCGTACAGCAGGAGTGGATGACTATTTCGTTGTAGTGGGTGCTGACATATTAATTGATAATGGTACAGGTAAGCCTTACCAACCACCTCATTATGGCTCTCAAATATTTGATAAGACTGGTCAAATGATTTTAGATGAGAGTGATACTACTCAACATGGTTTAGTATATTCTTCTCAAATGGCTACCACTGATAATTCTCCAACTAATCCATTCGCTGTTACTTGGCCTTCAACTCTTGATACTTTATTTCAAATCGGGCATAATGGCCGTCATGCTTATTCTCATATTAATGGACATGAATATATGCGCCGATTCCCTAAACCATCCTATTTATCTATAGACCAGCAAATTAGCGGTGCGGCTGATATAGTTGAAATGGTATATGATAATAATGGTAAAGGAATTGATGGTTTATTCGCTATGAACGCATTAGCGGATTTTTATGAAGAAGCGACTCAAGCCACTATAGCGTCAGTGTCTAATAGCGGTGTTGCAAGTTTTGTAGTTGATAACGGATTACCGGATAGCGTCAAAAAAATTATAGCAATTGGTGGTGCTGATTTTGATTATTTACCATTTATGCTCAAAGGGCAAGTACCGGAATCTATAGACGATATAGATTCTAACACGAGATTATATCATCTTCGCCCGGAAAGTAAAAGCCGTATAGCATTGCTCAAAGTTCCTACATTACAATCCACTCATAATTTAGCACCGTATGTTGAGGTTCATTACAATGCTATAGATATAACAGGCGCAAGCATGGGAAAAACTACACCTTGTTTGATGGTTGAAAAAACTGTACCAAGTGGTGAATATGTATTAACTGGCTCAACTACTGTTTTAGATGTTATAGTAGCCGATTTAGCAGATGCTACTAAAGATACCACCCTTTATTCACCGGGTGGTGTAATTAAACTTTCAAAAGATATATCGGGTAAATCAACAGTTTTTAATTCAACTCATGCTCTTATGGGTGATAATACCGGAGGTATTGATAGTGATGGTGAATTAGATATATCTCGTACAGTACCACTCTATACCCCTGCTAATGATGCTACAGCAGAAGGCAATTTACCTCCGCAGATAATCCCTGCTTCACATAATAACGGAGTACACGAATCTGTATATCATAAGGTGTGTATAGAATCAGCAATTACTGATTATGTAAAAACTCTTACTAAAACGGGAACACAATTCATTAAACCGGCGGCTGTAGTTAATTCGGGAACAGGTGTATTTGACACAGGTTCAACAAGTGGGTCAAGTCCTGTTCATGAAATGTTTGATATTATAGATAATATCGCTCTTGATAATTCACCAAACTTTTCAGGTATTCTATATATCCAACCTTCGGATAGAAAAAGAATTAATCAATTAGCACAATTAAAAACTAATATTAATTTTGGCAAAAGTGCTAATTCTATATCATTATATCACTTAATGAGTCGCACTCGTTTACGCTCTATTCGTGAAGATGAAAACCCTCAAAATAATGAAGTAATAACCACTATTACTGCCACAAGCGTTATTGAAGAAATAACTAACAAGAATGTAAATATCACCGGAAGCGGCTCACCGGATTCCCATATCGTAAAAGAGATTGAGCCAAACTCCCCAGTAGTAACTGTTACTCTCGGTGGTCCGGGTCAAGGGGCTATCAACACTAAGCCCACCTTTGACCCAAGCCCACTAATGCGTTTACCCGGCTCAACCCGCCGTAGTTGTGCTGTACAAGCAAACCATGTCAATACAACTACATTAGTAATGTCTGTTCAACCATTGAATAACAAATCACCGGATATAGCATCTTGGGGTACATATTGCTTTTCTAAGGTTGGTCGTATATATTTAGAAAATGGTAGTAGTGCGGGGTATGCATCTAAGACTGGTGCAGGATTTAAGTTTGATAACACTGATGCAATTCTTAATCGCACATACATAGGACCGACTGGTACTGCGTATGATTCCCTACACGCATGGTGTGTGGGTATAGGTGCGGTTACTACTGCCACTCCGAATAACTTTAACATCAGTCTTAAAATATTTAACGATGGAGATTTTGCTAATGATACACTTTGCCAAGATGGTAGTACAGTAAACGATAGACTGTTTCAAACTATGGACACCGTAAACCATGATTATCAACTCGGTACTCAATTTGCAAGTACTCGTGCAATGGTTGAAATCCCTGTGTTTCCTCAACAATTTTTTGACCATGAAGCGGATAGTATTTTTCCCGGACCGGATAACAGTATGAAGATACACTTTGATGCTACATATACAGCGCACTCATGGAATCCTACTCCTGTAGGTCGTAGGGCGAATGATGTACAAGTGAGTGACCGTAACGCACAGTCGGCATTTGGTTATAATGCAAATAATGACCAGCATATTTCATCGGCGACAATAACACAAATTAAAGTAGGTACAAACTATACTAAAATATATGTTTCACACCCAAAGATATTCCCTACTGTTAATACAGGAGTTACAGCATTTAGAAATCATACTAATGTATTGAACTATAGTCGTGTATTCCTTGCAAATGATTCTTGGGCTATTTATATTAATGACCCTACTGCTTCCAACGCTGGCTACTTACGCATTCCTACCAACGCTACAGGTACGGCAAAACTCGCTTTTACTGGTGGACACTCGGAAACTTTCTTCCAAGATGCCGCAGTAGGTTCATTACTATATGTAGCAGGTAATAAGAATAACGAAACATTGATACCAATTGCTTCCGATGAAACCACTCCATCATCCGATTACGAGGCCCGTTCACCTTACTATTACGATAACGCTAATGTACAAACTCAAGGTGGTAATCTTGACTATGGTTTGCGCCAATATGTAAGTGCTGTTGAGTTTAAGGCTGGACCTTTAGCAAACCCCCACTCCCCTCGTATAGAAAGTAAAAGAGCAGAAGCGACAATACTTTCAGTGTCAAGTAAAACTATACCCGTAGGTTCGCCGAGATACGAAATTAATGAAACATACACATTAGTACTTGATGATACTTCATTATTTCCCGATGTACCATATACAAGAAATACCAGTAATGTAATAATTTATGAAGCGGGAGATAATATGTTCATTGCTGAAATATTAGATGAAACACCTTATGAAGTTTATTACTTAGGAAATGAAGGCACTGATGTAAATACAGAAAACACAATAGTGATACAATCAACTAAACCCATTACTAACTTAGATGGATTAAAAATAAGACTAAAAAGAGCAGGACACTCTTTAGTATCTGTTTCCGAACCGGCTACAGGTACAACCGAAGACAAAACAGTTAGCACCTTTAGACCTTCACCTACTGCCGATATATGGAAGTTTACGGTAGCGGTAGGAACAGTAGGAAGCGCAACCACACTTTCAGTAGCACCTACCACTGCTACTCAAATGCCGCAAGCAAATACTATTGGTCTAAATCTTAGACCCGGTGATGAGATATTCAATGAAGATGGTGGTGGTAATATATATTATACAGGTAAGGTATCACTTGTTGAATCACCTATGGCTGGAAGCGGTCATGCTACTAATACAGTAATCACTCTTGAAACATTCACACTTACCAGTGCTGGTACAGGTGGCAATGCTACCATGACCGTACCCGATACCACAAGTCTTCGTGTAGGTATGGCAGTAGCAGGTACTAATGTTACGGCTCAATCTTATATCAAGAGTATTACTAATACTACTACTTTTGAAATGAATGTTAATTTAGGTAGTTCGGGAAGTCAAACACCTGTTCTTACATTCGGTAAAAATGCAAATCTTATAGCGATTAATGATAAACTTCGTGTGGGTGCTGGTACAGTATACGCTGATGACCCCGATGCTGTACTCAATCGTTCATGGCTATACCCGTATGCTCAAGGCGGATTAAGAAACGGTGATACAGTTTGGATGAACATGACTGTAAACAACCCACATGCCGTTGAAGGTTTGTTTGCTAAGGCTCGTGGTGTACTGAACGAAAAGCAAGTATGGAGTGGCTTTAACGGTGGTATGGGTACATTAACAAACCGCCCTCGTGATTCAATACCTCTTGAAAACTTCTTGATTGGTAATACTTGTCTTGAAACAGCAAACAACTTTGTACAACATGTCAATAAAACTATAGAATTGAATTATGAAGCAATGGGTCTTACTGCAACGCAAGCACCAGTGGTTGCTTATGTTGACCCATATCTATCAACAGACGGACACGCAAGAGTTTTACTGTTTGATGTAGCACACGATAGAGAGTTTATCGCATTCCACGATATTCAAATGCAGGTGCAAACAAGTGCCGCTACGCCATCTATAGGATATACTCGTGATGTAAGATTTGATACTAAATTAGACAAGTTCTTAATGGGCCATAATGGCGGTGCGCCACATTACTTTACCACTCAAATAGATGTAGCAAATGGATTCCCAAGTGAAAATCGTTTCTTACGGTCCACTCAACAATCTAAGTTTATTGAAAGTGCTTATTCACATGATATTGCAAACAACAACTCAAGAGATATAGTTAGATTTTCTCATGCCGATAATACTACTGCGAATTATTTAATCGCAACACCAGCAAACGGTGCTAACTTACACATCATGGGTAAGGCACATGGCCACATAGTACATCCGGGTATGACACATGAATCAACAAGTAATACTCTCACAGTGGGCGACAGCACATTACCTCGTGTTGAACCCGCATCGGCATCTGTATATTGGGCTAATAACAAACACACCCTTTCAAGAAAGATATTAGGTGCATCACCTTTAGTTTCAGCGTTAAAGAATAAAAGGACCTCTCTTAATCCAAATGCCTATTCTCTTCGTGACGCAAGTACATTCATGGACACGCCCGATGGAACAAGAGTTATTTCAGCATTCTTATGTCTAAAGGGTATTCGTAATAAAACTCTATCACTCACAGGACACGATGAGTCAAGACTTCAACATCTTGACCACTGGAAAAAAATGGACTTCGTTAGACGATTAACTATTGATTGCGGTGCTGTAGGGATTAAAGAAGGTGTAACAGACATTGAAGCCGCCGCAAATGAGATTGTAAGATTAATCAATCAAAGCGGTGCGACAGGTGGGCGCACACATGGCAACGGTTCAACATTTGACCCGTCACCTTGGTGGTATACAGATTTAGCAATTGATGCTAATGATAACGGAAGTCATATGGGTTATCTAAGAGCGCACATAGGAAGGGTTGTAAATGACTCAACTGGTAAAGGTGAAACTGGATATACTATAGTCGTACATTCAACTATTCCGGGTGCGAGTGGTCGTAATTTCTGTGCATGGTTAGACAATAGTAAAGGTCAATCACAATATAAGCCGGAGTTCCTTATCGGACATGGTGGGAGATTCCGAAACTTTTGGTGTCAGCCGGAGGAAACAAGCGGTGAGAATATGCACCCTGCACCTATGCCTCTAAACAAGCATGGCAGACCATTTGCACCTATCACTACCTTGCGTGAATATGTTACACAAGAAGACCCCGATGATGCTTTCCGTAGTAATGGCGATTTTGCTAATAGAACAGACTATCTAACTAACCCTGTTGTGCGCTCAATATCAGCACATAACGGAAGTGGTATGATTGCTAATACTGTAAATGATGAGTCGTTTGAGCCTCAAGGACCATCCACTTCACTTGTTGAAGGTTTAAGAGTCGGTACACAGGCTATTGGGAGAATTAATTTTGGAGGTATTGTTGCGGCTGGTATTCCGGGTTTTGCCCCTAATGCTGGTGTATGGGGTTGCGGAATAGAAGGAGATACTAATTTTAACATAAGATATTCGGATGCAATAGTTACAGGTGATGTAAATACTACTGACATTATTTCCTATTCCGACCATGTATCAGCAAGTCAAGTGACGAATAATGCTGTGGGTGACTCATCACTATATGGTTTCCAGTTTACAGACCATAGAGGGCGTACTTATGGATTGAGATTTGTATATCGTAAGATGGGTCAATTCTTTGCCAATGATAATACTTCTATGCCGCCTACTTTTGATAACGAGATTATTGTTTATCTTAATGATGCAGATGTAGGACAAGGTGGTTTAACTATTGGTAATCATATGATTGGTCATGGTGATGCTACAGGTCGTATAGATACAACTGGTTTTAATTTACTGTGTAATCTTACCGATGACCCAACAATAGTAACTTCATCAACGACAAATCTTGTAGTAGGGATGGCTGTTACAGGTGTCGGTATTCCCGATGGTGCTACTATTGCCAGTATTCATGTAAATGGTACGGACTTTGAGTTATCGGCTTCAACTACAGGTGGTTCTGTAACAGGTCGTACTTTACATTTCGGCGCAGACCTCGGAGAAGCATCGTATCGTGGTAATCGTTGGCGTGGTGTACCTGCGCCTTCTATTGGTATAGATGCAAGTGTTAATTACATTAATGCTGGTTTGATGAATGTAGTACTCCACCCTCCGTTTGATACAACAGCAATAGGCGATGGTGCATATGGTAGCCATCCCGATATACTTGGTTATCTTGGCTTTCCAAAAACAAATGGTTTATTACAACTCAATGATACATTCACTGGTACTACTGCTATGGGTATAGTAGGGCATACATTTTCTTATACACATCGCACTCAAAATGATAATGATGGTACTCATACATTTTATGGAGTTGCTGGTGATGCTTTCACATCTTCTCACTCCACT
>Ga0209709_10005137_pt1 | contig 10372 bp, 9 predicted proteins | sample ArcticOcean_MG_C_2_FD_187435 | JGI IMG/M metagenome (GOLD analysis project Ga0209709, IMG submission 187435) | Marine microbial communities from western Arctic Ocean - ArcticOcean_MG_CB4_136 (SPAdes) (version 2) | ecosystem: Environmental > Aquatic > Marine > Oceanic | place: Arctic Ocean...
AACACCTTACTTGTATTTACCTGCACGGACGCAGGCATAAAGCGCAGACCGGGATGGTCTGTCATGGCAGTGTTTATCAACATGGATGTTGGTGTAAAAGTGCGGGGCTGGGATGCCCCGCCGCTTTTTAGTCGCTAATTGCCCCAATTATTTTGATAATGCATTACACTAGCCATCAAAAACAAGTGCGACTCATATGGGACATCCGTAGTCTTTCAAGCCTGCTTGAAGCCCAAGGCACCACCAACAATCGTAAAGGCACTGACCGTTGGTTAGAACAAAAAATATTCTGCCCTTACCAGTAGACATTGAAAATCTGCGTGACGAAACATCACGTGGGCTTAAACCTCAGGTGGTTGAGCACCTGATTAGTGCAGCTAAAAAACACTGGCACAACATACTCTGTCTGCAGACCTTCACCATTGAAGGCCACATTGGTTCGTACGCCAATGACGCCAAGGGGAGCCGGCGCTGGCTTTGGAACCAACAGGCTTGTGCTTCCCATAACCTATTTTGACTCCACATTGGCTCTTAGTAAATACTGAGCTGCTGTGTAGTATGCTTGCGCATATTCAACCAACTGACTTTTTTGTGCTACATAATGCGCTTTGCCGTGTTCATCAATAAACGCGCTTTTTATATCGCCAGTTATGTGATTTACACTAACTATTTCCGTGCTATTTAGCATCACACTGGTTCGCTCTTCTTGCGAAAACCCATAGGTTGGTAAGCCTTTATTTTTAGCCCAAGCCAAGTCTCGGCCTAAGGTCGTATTGAGAAAGGGCAGAGGAAATAGGCCGGCAATTGTGGGCAACAGGTCTGTTAAATTACCATAGGTTTCATCTCTTTCGCCAGACACATACTTAGGTGCATGAATAATCAAAGGCACTTGTAAATCGCTAATACCAAACTGGTAAATATACTCAGGCATAAAATCAACCCTTTCTCTGTACCCTTGATGGTCACCAAAAAATACAAAAATAGTATCGTCATAGAGACCCTGAGTTTTAAAGGTTTGTAGCAACATGTCCACATTATGATCCAACAGTCTAACCGCGTTATATTGGGCAGAATTAGCGAAGCCAGCACTAAGGGCTTGGCTAGCTGAAATAGGTATCACTTTAAAACCAGTGTCATCGTCTGCAATTGTAAAGGGTCTGTGATTAGCTGCTGTTTGAATATAGGCAAAAAATGGCAATTCAGATGCCTTCAATATATCAGTTGATTCCCGAATTAATGACATATCAGAAATACCCCATACATCCGCAATTTCAGACTGCCAGTCTTTCTCTTCAAATAACTCAACCCCATGAATGCTGTTGTGCACGGTAGCACTCATGTTTGCCCAGCCAGCGCTGCCGCCGAGCATGTAGTACTTTTTGTGGTTGGTTAACGAGTTGACCACAGACCTTTGATGAGACATGTATGGATTACGTGTAGCTGTGCTGGTTGCTGTAACGTCAGGAATACCTGTAATAGAAGCAAATACACTTTTAGCTGTAGAGCGCACTGGTACTATGAAGTTAGGGTACCACCGGGACGACTGCAATAGTTTATCAACGTGAGGCGTTGGGTTGAGTGGATTACCATAAGCACCAATATGTGTGGTGCCTAAGCTCTCTAAAAACACCACCACCACATTAGGCTGCTTCTGGCCTAAACTTATTACCGGCGCAACTGGAGTATATAGCCGGTCTAATACAGCCCCTGAAAGTGATGGGAAAGGTTCACCTAGCTGGATTTTTAGATTTTCAAAATAAGGTTTTAGCTGGCTAACACCCACTTTTTTATTGGTAAACTTCGACGTATCATAAACCCATATGAAAGGATTTAAACCCAGAGCAGCTACCTCACTGTCACCATTGAAAAAGGCGTGATTCCAACGCAATGGCACCAAAGACCAGCGCCCCACTAAGGCCAGTAACAAAAGCGCACCAAAAACTAACAGGTAACCACTATTAAGCCACCACTTTCCACTTTTCTGTTGCCTCTCCAAAATAGGTAATAACATTTTATTATGCAACCAAAGCAACAGAGTCAGCGACGTGGCCATGCCCAAGACAATCCACATGACAGGGTAGGACTGCCAAACCATCACTGCTGAAACTGACATATCGCTGGCAAACCGCACAATAGAAGCATCTAACCTTTTTCCCAGATACAAGTAATTACCTGCATCCAAACAAAACACGGCCAAAACAACAAACAATATGATAGCCACCCACCACTTAAGAAGTACCTTTAAAGTTGCATAGTGCACTGCGCTATAACGAGGTAAAAGCAATAATGGAATGGTAAGCAACGCTGCCAAAACAGAAAGTCTTAAGTCAAATCGCACACCAACCCAAAAGGCCTGCATTAGATGACTATCAAATGACAAAGGCAGATTGGAAACCATGGTCCAAAACATGATTCTAAAGAACACCTGCATGACAAAAAACGTTGCCACCAATGCAAGCAAGTAGATGATTCGACGAGGAAGTTGGAGTTTCACAGCATAACGCTCTTAAGTAAAAATAATATAACAACAACGATGACACAATTAATTGTAAAAATAAAAAACGAGAAGAGGCTTATCAAACTAGCACAAATACATTAGGCTACTGGCTTAATCACCAAGTTAATACGGGCATTCTTTTTGAATGTTTTGTTAACATGCGATCATATAAACAGCCTACTTCTGGTTTAGTATCGGCCGGCACTTTTCTGTGAACATGTATACCATACACATTATGTAGTTCTTCTAACTTAACTGGCTCTTCAGGGTCATAAAACCGTAATGTGTCCTTACCCAGCCAATAATAAAAAGATTGCTGCGGCAGCGCTGCAGAGGTCATGTGATGCTTTTTAACTAAGCGAGTGAACGCATCGTTGCCATAAACAGTGATACCCAAATCCACAGGCGAAAACTGTCTTCCTAACAATTTGAACATTAGCGGCTTCAGAACACGGCGCTTAAACCCTAACCAATGCGGCATTAGGTTGGGTTCATTTAATACTTTTAAATAATCTTTTAATATGACGCTGGTTTGGGGCAGATAGAAAACCGAAGCCCCAATACAATGGGGCTCATCCCAAGCATAAAAAGGTTTTTGCTCATCAAAAGGAATAGGTTTAAACAATAGCATATCTGTATCCATCCAGAAGCCTAAGCCTAACGCTAACATTTTCATTCTGAACAGGTCAGAATAACTAACAATGGGTTGCCAAGGCATTCTGTCTGCTTTGGCAAGTGGTTGTAACTTTGCCATAAGACTTCTTGGCAGCACTTGTTCAGCATTTTTTAATGTAACATCTGCAGGTGGATTGTCTATGGGGTCTAAGTGGTAAAGATCTACCTTATACCCTTGTTCCAACCAAGAAGCCAAGCACAATAGATTTAGGTTCTTTAACTGTCCACCATGCCAAAAAGTAACCACTTTCATATTATCAACTCACTTACTTATACATTGCATCAAAGACTGGAGGCTGAAAGAAGAACCCAGTCACACCAAGGTTTTTGTTCGCACTTGATGGCTTAATTGCCCTGCAATCAAAGCCATCATCATAACAAAAAGAACACCCGCATTATTAATATCCCAGATCATTTCAACTAAGCCAAAGTCCATGTAAGCAACAGCTGTAATTACACCTGCAATCGCTAAGGACTTGTGGTGACTCACATGAATTTTGCAATACCAAATAAAGCTCATGTAAATAGAAAAAATGGAGAGTGGCCCAAACACACCATAGGCCGCAATGCTGCTAAAGAACTGACTATGAGGGTGGTGTATTTGAGAAGCTGCAGGGTCAATTAATCCATTCTCAATTAACAATAATAACTGCGGGTAAAAAGAACCAATGCCTGTGCCAAACCATGGATTCTGAATAAAAATTAACCAAGAAGAATGCCACAAGGCAAGACGAATACCCGCAGAATGATCGAGCACCTCGCCAGTTTGAGCATATTGAAAAATTGCCGGAATGACCATAGCCACTCGAGACTGTATAAATGGAGAAAAGTACCACACTAAGGTGGCACTCACTAGCAACGTCACAAGAAGAGCGATGCGTTTGCGCCATGAGGGTTTATCAAGCAGGTCTACTAAAATCCATGCGATAACAGGTAGGGAAATCCAGCCCCCTTTTGCTCCAGAGGCTAACGACCCAAACATACCTATGAAAAAGGCAATCAGTGCCACAGCCAACCAACGTTTATCTACCCGCCAATTGGGCTGAAACAAAACCAAGCTTAAAACCCCTAATAATAAACTAATATCACCAAAGGCATTAACTAGAGAGGATGTACCGCCCCAAACTCGTTGAATTCCTAAGGTATTCTTTTGATAGTAGGCCCAAAATCCTGCGCCTACCGCGCCACACCAAACCCCCCACCTCATGGCCACTACATTAAAGCCATATTGGCGCACCAGTAGAAACACACAGATAACCAATAGAAAACGGCTAGACTCTTGAAAGTGCCCCCAAACCCAGTTTTGTTGGCGAAAGTACAGGTCAATAAAAACCACCACAGGGTAAAAAAACCACGGCGTGAGTAAGATAAGCTCTTGTTTTTTAAGGTTTAACTCAAAGCGTGTTAAAACCCACGAAATAAGCGAAAATAAAGCTAAAAGTCCAGCAACTGGATAAAATATGGCCGGGTAATTAATGCTGGTGGCAGGCAATAAAAAAGCGGCTCCCGTAAGGAGCATATAATGTGGTTTGGCTAATCTGTAGTGCATATTAAGCAAATACCTGTTTTGGGGAGTCCATAATAATTAATTAATTTGCGACTTGTGTATATAAAGTCGGTCCTGCGACAAGCGTGCCACCAGGACATAGCTATAGCTGGCTAACAAGGCTTGTATTTCATCTTCTCCACGCACATTATCAAAATAATCCGGCAACATTTCCATGAAAATAAGCTTTGGTCTAAATTTACCCATGCTACTCAAGGCATCAAACTCTGCGCCCTCTATGTCCATGTGCATGAAATCGATTTCGTCAATATTATTTAGCGCGCACAGACGATCAAACCTAAGGCCATCTACCGTCACAGACTCAGTGGTTTGTTCAATATGCGGGAATTTTTCTTTGTATTCGTCACTATGTTGATACAAGGACCCTTGGCCATCCACTTTGCCATCAATTTTTGAGGTGTACCAGTCTATAGGCCCATCTTTTAGGCACACGGCATTATTCACCACTTTAGCATGAGTGTGAGCTAAGTTTTTGATGACTACTTCAACCCGAACAGGGTCTGCTTCAACAGTAACGATTCGGGCATTAGGAAAAGCCCGAGCAAACCGCAACGCATCCCCACCATCAAAAGACCCAAGTTCTAACACCACCTTAGGCTCTATGTTTAACTGACTTAACCACTTGGTATTGAAACCTGAATGGCTCAGCCTAATAGGCACTCCTTCAATGTCAGTATCGTATTCACCCTCTCGCAGTGGTGTTGCCGTAATGCCCCACCTCAGCAGCCTTAACCGGGCCAAATGCAATCTCAATTTCATCAACTACCCCTGTCAACTGTTAACGCATAACGCGTTGCTTTTAATAATAATTTAAATCTAAACCATGGACGAACCACTTCTAACCTTAGCTTGGCCCAGCCTAATTTCTTTTTGCTTGGGCTAATGGTAGAGCCGCCCACTTGAGCACTCAACTCACGTACCTTATTTTCATCAACCAGATACACAGAAAAATCATATCGCCAGTTAAACTGAAACTCAACATCAACTGGCTGATAGAAACTGGCACATTTATTAACAAATTCTTGCGCCGCTAAACGATTCCACAGCTGCGCTTGAAAGCCCAGGGGAATGCGCCAAGGCTTCAAAATAGTGGCGTTAGATAAGTGCCCTACTTGGCTGCCAAAAACGTGCCGCTTGCTATAGAGCTTAACAACGCCAGCATTATTACAGCCCAACCAGTTGGCAATGGCCTCCATACCCTCTGATGTCTCTAACAGCTCTACATCGTCTTCTAAAATCATCCCATACTCAACGGCAGGGTCTGCTAAAAATTGCTTTAATGCTTTTAAATGGGACATAAAACAGGCCACTTCAGCGTTCTTGAGTGGCAAAAAATAGTCAGCCGTATTGCGCGCAGTTTTATACCCTGATTCACCCAAACTATGGAACTGGGCATCAATGGCGTTAACACGTTGGTGCGCAACCCCCAAGTCAGACAAGTGGCTATGAATACGTTGCCAGCGATCAGCAGAACGGTCTAAATTGATTACATAGGTTTGCATTTTCATCAGCAGCTCATCTTTATAATCATCAAGTTACCCACTACGACTTAGCCAAGGTGTTCCAACCAGCAGGGATAATATCTTGCTGTGCCATATGCTTGGCATCAAACCAAGGTTGGGGTGCAACAATGATTTTACTGGCATAGTCATTCAAATAGGCTCCCCACCAGCTGAAGGAACTGTTGGCAATAATTTGGTGCTGGCATGCGCTAATGAGCCACAGATCTTGCTCGGCAGAAAAACCAAAGTCCGACACAAAAATAATATTGGGATGTTGAATATTGGTGCGCACCCAGTCGGGGTCATCAGAAAACACATACAGATCAACGTCGCTTAATTTTTCAATCATCAACTGCAGCGCCGTTTGATAATAGTGGGCACTGGTTACCCCATGCTTAACCAACGCTTGAGGGTCTGTTAAGTAATCGCCTCGCCTCACGTGCATAGCTACACTTGGGCTACTAGCCATCTGCGCAGCCAACTTTACCGCAGCTGATGGCAGCGGGTTTTTAAGTACCAAGTCAGTTCGCAACTGGTGCCCCTGGTTGGCAAAATAGCGTTCAGATTGCCAAAAGCCAGACAACATTACCGCGTTGCTCTGGGCGAGTGCTTTAGCATCAAAACTATGCTCGGTTTCGTGATAGTAACCCAGCCAAGGATTAATTTGGCGCCTTAACGCACGACTTAATTTCCATACAGGCTCTTTAAAATGAGCAGCTTCTGCCTCGGTTAAATAACGGGCTCTTATGGCAAATTCATCGATAGCTAGCCCAGAGATGCAGCCCTTGCGTAATATAAAGCGCGGGTCCAGAACCAGTTCTGCGTCTCTGGCATCTGCCAGCGCTCGGCCCATTGCATATTGAAACAGCTGGTTACCCAAACCACCTAACAAACGCACGTAAACAGTATGTTTAATGTCGTCCATAAACATCCTCTAACCGCTCAATGTCATCTTCACCTAAATAGCTACCCGATTGAACTTCTACCAGATGCAGCGCCTCATGGGTTTCATTGGCTAAACAGTGCACTGCACCCTTAGGGATGTATATAGAGTCGTTGGCATTAAGTAGATGATCTTGCCCATCCACATGCACCTTAGCCTGGCCTTGCACCACCACCCAATGTTCAGCACGAAATTGATGCCGCTGCAGGCTTAATCGTGCTCCAGGGTTAACACTGATGCGCTTCACTTGGTAGTTAGGGCCACTATCAACACTGTCATAACTGCCCCACGGGCGATAGACCTCCCGTTGATGACTCAACTCGTTTCGCCCAGCTAACGTAGCCAATAGCTCTTTGACTTGCTGCGCTTGGTTAAGCTTTGCTACTAGCACCGCGTCTTTAGTTTCAATAATGGCAATATCTTCCATACCCAGCACAGCCAGCAAACGGCTATCGGCTTTAAGCAAACAGTTGTGGCTACCCATCGCCAAAACATCACCTTGTTTAACATTGCCCCATTGGTCCTTCGCATTAGCTTGCCAAAGAGACTGCAAATCCCCCACATCACTCCAACCACAAGCCACTGGCACAACCACAGCTTTTTGAGTCTTCTCCATAATGGCATAGTCTATGGAGATGCTTTCGCACTGCTCAAATTCAGCAACGGGTAAACGGATAAAATCTAAGTCTTTGGCGGAGCCATTGAGGGCATTTTGACATTGCTTAAGTAAAGTAGGACAAAGGGTTAAAGCCTCTGCCAGCAACACACTGGGCTGAACGATGAACATGCCACTGTTCCACAAATAATCACCTGCATCTAAATAAGCTTGGGCCACAGCTGCATTAGGCTTTTCAACAAATTCCTCTACCCGAAAGCCCTCTAGCACAGCATCGCCACAATGAATATAGCCATAACCTGTGCAACCAAAGCTAGGCGTAATGCCCAAGGTTACAATAAAACCTTGGGTCGCTAATGCATGAGCTGAACTTAAAGCGGCATGAAAAGCGGGCACATCAGCAATATCATGATCGGCAGACAACACCAACATGGGTTCGTCTCTATGCATCTGCTGTAAACGCAAGGCGGCGATAATGACTGCAGGGGCAGTATTACGGCCCATGGGCTCTAATATGATATTGGCGTCTTGGCCTATACTACGCAACTGTTCTGCGGCCAAAAAACGATGATCCTGATTGCAAATGAGCTGACTATTGACTTGGTCTAGCCCATGCAAGCGCGCAAACGTCTGCTGCAACATGGTGTGTTGGTGGTGGTTGTCCACCAGCACCTGATATTGCTTAGGGTAGGATGCGCGAGACAGGGGCCACAAACGGCTACCCACACCTCCAGACATAACCACCGGGGCAAAAACCAAAGGCGTTTTTAAAGCAGTCATTTAAGCGTAGCAGGCCTTCACCGCATCACATATACGAGTGATATCAGCGTCTGTTAATTGATTAGACGAGGGCAGCCACAAGCCATTTACCCCAATATTTTCTGACACAGGATGATTGCCAGTAAGATCATAAACCTTTTGCTGGTGAATAGGCGGGTACATTACGCGGGTGCCTATCATTTCAGTCTTTAAAAAGGCAGATAATGCCTCTCGCTGCTCAACTAAGGCATCTATAAACCAAGGTGTAGTAATGCTTAAGTCGTGGGCAAATAGCTTTACCTGTGGGCAGTTAGCCAACTGATCTGCATACTGATGCCAGATTTGTTTTTTGCGCACAACCCTATCTGCTAACTTATCCATTTGGCACAAACCCACCACTGCCTGTAATTCGGTGAACTTGAAGTTAAAACCCAAGCTGTCATGAATGTCGTTGCCGCCACTAGCGCGGCCAAAATCTTTTAGCCGCCTTAACCGTTCTGCTACACAATGATCATTAGTCACCAATGCGCCACCTTGGCCTGTGGATATAATCTTCGGTGCAGAAAAAGAAAAGCTGCCTACTAGGCCTTTAGTGCCTGTATGGGCGCCATCTGGGTAATAACTTCCCAAGCCTTGGGCAGCATCTTCGATTAGCAGAAGACCACGCTCATCACAAAGCGTTTGAAAAGCCTCTATACCTGCACTTGGCGCGCGTCCATTCGCAACCACCAACATAATGGCTTTGGTTTTGGCCGTAATGGCCTTTTCCACTAAAGCTATATCTAAACATAGGGAGTCGGGCTCAACATCCACAAACACCGGCACTGCACCAAACATCCGCAGGGAGTTAGGGCTGGCAATCATGGTGTAGTTAGGCACAATCACCTCGTCACCGGCCTCAACGCCAACTGCCATCGCAGCTAGGGTTAAGCTAATGGTGCCATTATTCACTACCACACAATGCTTAGCTCCAGTGAACTGAGCAATACTTTGCTCAAAGGCTTCTGTCTTTTTAAACTCAGTTAAAAAGCCATCCTCATCCATATAGGCCATAAGGGCCTGTTTTTCTTCTGCGCCAAACCAAGGGCGCATTTGCATAATAAATTCTTTGGCCACATTTAGATCCGTCTTCTGTCAACTTCGGCGCCTAAATACGGGCCATTTTTAATTTCCAATACCTGAGTACTATCCTCAATAATGTCATAACCATGACCACCGCGAAGCAGTATCACCACATCACCCTCATAGGCGTTAAATTCAGCTAAGGGTTGGTCTTGTAGGCCGAAGATACGCGCTTTTATGGCACCAGAACGCACGTATAGCACCTCTTGAGTTACTGTAACTTCACGTGGTACGTGATTGTGCACATGGGGCTTTAAGGCGGTGCCTGTGTCATAACCCCAACTGCCTACCTGCACATATTCCTCATCCTGAGAAAAAAAGTTAAGTCCACCTTTCCAGGCCTCTGCAGCAGGGATGTGGCGCGCTAACAGTTGCTCGCCATCTTTGTATTCTTTAACCATCATATTCTCTTTATATAAAACGTGGTTAGCCACTAATGTAACTAAATACCAACATTAATTAAACAAAAGGTGCTTTTAAGTCACGCCCAGACAAAACAGGCTCTGTCACTGGCCAATCTATCGCAATTGAAGGGTCGTCCCAACGCACAGAGAATTGTTCTGCCGCGTCTATATAGGCGCCTTCATAAGCCAATTTGTAATGATACACAGCGTGTTCACTACTCACATAATAAGCGTTGCCACATCCTGGCGGAATCAATACCATTTTCTGATCTGCTTTGTTAATTTTG
>Ga0209709_10005142_pt1 | contig 10366 bp, 10 predicted proteins | sample ArcticOcean_MG_C_2_FD_187435 | JGI IMG/M metagenome (GOLD analysis project Ga0209709, IMG submission 187435) | Marine microbial communities from western Arctic Ocean - ArcticOcean_MG_CB4_136 (SPAdes) (version 2) | ecosystem: Environmental > Aquatic > Marine > Oceanic | place: Arctic Ocean...
TTTACAAAAAAAATTCTAAAAAACCCTTAAAAGCCATAGCAAACCTTGGTTATAGGCCAACATTTAATCAAAAGAAAATTTTATTAGAGATTCATATTTTTAATTTTTCTGGAAATCTTTATAATAAGTATTTATCAGTTGAATTCATAAAATTTATAAGAAAAGAAAAAAAATTCAATAACGTTAATCAATTAAGAAAACAAATTCAAAGTGATCTAAAGATAGCAAAAAAATAATATGAGCAAAGAAAATATAAACCTACCAAAAACAGCCTTCTCAATGAAAGCAAATTTACAAGCTAAAGAGCCTGAAATTTTAGATTATTGGAATAAAATTGATCTTTATAAAGAGTTAAGAAAATCTAACAAAGGTAAGGAAAAATTTATACTTCATGACGGCCCTCCATATGCAAATGGTAACATTCACATGGGTACTGCTTTAAATAAAATTTTAAAAGATATAATTGTTAAATTTCATCAAATGGATGGAAAAGATTCAGTTTATGTACCGGGATGGGATTGCCATGGATTGCCCATAGAATGGAAAATTGAAGAACAATATAAAAAAAATAAAAAAAATAAAAACGAAGTTCCAATAACAGAGTTTAGAAAAGAATGTAGAACTTTTGCAGAAAAATGGATTGAAGTCCACAAAACACAATTTAAGAGATTAGGTGTTGTTGGAGACTGGGATAATCATTACACAACAATGAGCTTCAATGCCGAGGCACAAATTGTAAGAGAACTAGGTAAATTTTTAAAAGAAGGAAGTCTTTACAAGGGATTTAAGCCCGTTCTTTGGTCTACTGTAGAAAAAACTGCATTAGCAGATGCTGAGGTTGAATATCAAGACCATAAATCAGATACAATTTATACTGCTTTCCCGGTTATAAAATCTAATTTAAAAGAGCTTGAAGGAACAGATATTGTTATATGGACAACTACTCCGTGGACAATACCTGCTAATAAAGCTTTGGCTTATAATGATGCACTAGATTATTTAATAATCCAACTAAACAATGATGATGATTTTAAAAATAAAAAAATAGTTATTGCGAAAGAGTTATTAGACTCTGTTATTAAAGACTGCGATATTAAAAATTATAAAGAGATTAAAAGTTTTAAAGGAAAAGAATTTAAAGATACTATTTGTAGCCATCCATTTTTAAATCTTGGTTATAATTATGAAATTCCAATGCTTGAGGCAAGATTTGTTACAACGGAACAGGGAACGGGAATTGTTCACTGTGCCCCCAGTCATGGTCCTGATGATTTTAACCTTTGTTTAAATCATGGTATTAAAGCTATAGAGACTGTAGATGGTGATGGAAAATATACAAAAAATATTCCTTTATTTGAAGGAACCCATATTTTCAAAGCAAATCCAATTATAATTGAAAAATTAAAAGAACAAAAAAAATTACTATCAAATGGTGAACTAATACATTCCTATCCACATTCATGGAGATCAAAAGCTCCACTTGTTCATAGGGCAACTCCTCAGTGGTTTATTTCAATGGAAAGCCATGGCCTTAGACAGAAAGCACTAAAAGCTCTTGATGACACAACATTTTACCCAGATAAGGGTAGAGAACGAATAAAAGCAATGATTGAAGCAAGACCTGACTGGTGTGTTTCAAGACAAAGAGTTTGGGGAGTTCCACTGCCAATATTTGTTCATAAAGCTACAAAAGAAATTTTAGTTGACGACGAGGTAAATGAAAATATTGCAAGTATTTATGAAAAAGAAGGTTCTGACTGTTGGTTTTCTGATGATCCACAAAGATTTTTAGGAGATAAATACAAAGCAGAAGATTATGACAAAACAAGTGATATTGTTGAAGTCTGGTTTGATAGCGGTTGTACGCATTCGTTTGTTTTGGAAAAGAGGAAGGATCTTCAATGGCCAGCATCAATGTATTTAGAAGGTTCAGATCAGCATAGAGGCTGGTTTCATTCTTCATTACTAGAGTCATGCGGAACAAGAGGTAGAGCTCCTTATGAATCAATTTTATCACATGGCTTTGTAGTGGATGGTAAAGGTCTTAAAATGTCAAAGTCAGTAGGAAATGTAATTGCACCCGAGGATATTTTAAAAAAATATGGAGCTGATATTTTAAGAATATGGGTAGCTTCGTCAAATTATGAAGAAGATTTGAGAATTGATTATTCAATTTTAGAACAACATGCAGATTCTTATAGAAAAATTAGAAATACTTTTAGATACTTATTGGGGAATTTAAATGATGAGTTTCAAATAATTGATACTGAAAAATTAGACTTGAATAAATTACCAGAATTGGAGCAATACATGCTGCACAAAATCTATGATTTAAATGAAAATTTTAAGAACTACTTTAAATCATATAATTTTCACAACCTTTATAAAGAGCTTTTAAATTTTTGTACAGTAGACTTGTCTGCATTTTATTTCGATATTAGAAAAGATGCATTGTACTGTGATTCAAAAAATTCAGAAAAAAGAAAAAGCTGTATAATTGTATTAAATATCGTTTTAGAATCATTGCTTAAATGGTTTGCTCCAATACTTTCATTTACAACAGAAGAAATTTTTACACTAACAAATAAGAATAAAAAGAGTATTCATTTAGAAAAATTTATTAAATTTCCAAAGGCTTTCGAAAATAAAAAATTAAATGAAAAATGGTTAGAATTAAAAAAAATTAGAGATATTTGTAATATTAGTATTGAAGCTAAAAGAGCAAGCAAAGAAATTGGATCAAGCCTTGAAGCAAATTTAATAATTAGTTTAAATGAAAAGTTATTCAAAATTACTGAAAATACAAATTTTGCAGAATTATGTATTACATCTAATGTAGAAATTGAAAAAAAAGAAACAAAAGAGGTAATTGCTGTGACAACAAAAGCTGAAGGAGAGAAGTGCCCAGTATGTTGGAAAATTAATAAAAACGGATGTGAGAGACACCCTATTTAAATAAAAAATAATAATGTTTAAAGTAAATCTAAAAAAAATATTATTAAATAGTGTAATTGTTTCAGCACTTTTCTTAACTGATCGAATTTCTAAAATTTATATTCTCAAAATAGCTGAATTAGAGAATACAGTTGATGTTTATTTAACCCCTTACTTAAATCTTTATCTGATTTGGAATAAGGGCATAGCATTTGGATTATTTTCATTTGAAAAATTCTTAATTTATCAGTCAATAACTTTGGTCATTTTTATAATAAGTATTGTTCTTATCGTTATGATTATAAAATCAGATGGATTCAAGAAATATTCATTAATGCTGATATTAGGAGGTGCGTCAGGTAATCTTTTTGATAGAATCTATTATTCAGCTGTACCCGATTTTATAGATCTACATATGAATGACTTTCATTGGTTTATTTTTAATGTTGCAGATATATTTATTACAATAGGCGTGATATGCCTTATTTTAGATGAATTATTTTTTTATAAAAAAAACAATGAAATTAGTTAAATATACAACCATCATCCTATTTTCGGTTTTTTTTATATTGGGATGTAGCTCCATAAAAGAAACCGTAACAGGTAGCAAGAAGCAAAATACAAACGAATTTTTTGTTAAAACAAAAAACCCTTTAGTTTTACCACCAGATTATGATGAGTTGCCCAAACCTCAAAAAGAAAAAATAGAAAAAAGTATTGAGGATAAAAGTATAGATCTTTCAAGTGTTTTAAATAAATCTAATAACGAAAAAAAGATAATTACAAAAAAAAATAATTCTCTAGAGAGATCGATTTCAGACATATTAAGTGGCAAGTAATGTTATCTAAAAATATCAAATTTAGAAGTTTTAATCATAAATTAAATAATAAAAAAATTAAAAAAGATTTAAAGAATATCTTAACTGAAAATAATGAGATTCTAAAATCACTCACACCAGATTACAAATATAAATATAATAAAACTTTAATAGCAAAAATTAAAAAAGAAAAAAATCTAAGCATTATTGGTATGGGAGGTTCTATATTAGGAACGAAGGCAATTCATGATTTTTTGAAACACAAGATTAAAAAAAATATTATTTTTTATGATAATTTAGAATCAAATATTAAAATTAAAAATAAAAGTACAAATATAATAGTTTCAAAATCAGGTAATACGCTTGAAACTATAGCTAATACAAATTTTTTAATAAATAAAAAAGATAAAAATATTTTTATAACAGGATCTGAGAATAGTTATTTAAGATCATTAGCTCTCAAAATGAGAGCAGAAATTATAAATCATAATAATTTTATAGGTGGAAGGTACTCTGTACTATCAGAAGTAGGTATGTTACCTGCATCACTTATGGGGCTGAATGAAAATAAATTTAAGCAATTAAACAATCTAATTAAAAATAAAAACTTTATCAATTTATTAGTTTCAAATGTTAGTAGTACATTATTTTTTATAAAAAATAAAAAATTTAACTCAATAATATTAAATTATGACAACTCTTCTGATAATTTATTTAACTGGTATCAACAATTAATTGCAGAAAGTTTAGGAAAAAAAGGAAAGGGAATTCAGCCTATTATTTCAACAATGCCTAAAGATAATCATAGTCTTATGCAACTTTATTTAGATGGTCCTAAGAACAATTTTTTCACATTCTTTTCTGCAAAAGAAAAAAATACTTCAAAAATTGTTAGTAGCAAGATTCTTAAATCACATAATTATTTAAAAAATAAAACATTAGATGAAATTAGGTTTTCTCAAAAAATAGCTACTGAAAATGTATTTTTGAAAAAAAATATACCCTTTAGAAGTTTCGAAGTTATCAATAAAAGTGAAGAATCGCTTGGTGAATTATTTTGTTTTTTTATTTTAGAAACAATATTGCTAGGTAGAGCATTAAAAGTTAACCCTTATGATCAGCCTTCTGTTGAATTAATAAAAGAAGAAACTAAAAAAATTTTAGTCTAGAAAAACTTTCCAAAAATAATTTTTGATATACCATAATTTTTTTCTTCTATTATGTTAAAAAATTTATCTAAATTATCATTCTCATTCTTATGTCTATGAATAACTACAACACCTTCTTTATATAAAATTTTTGCTTCTAATATCTTCTTTAATAGTTCTGGTAATAGTTTTTCTTTGTAGGGAGGATCCATAAAAATTATATCAAATTTGTTGCCTAAATTATTCAAATCTAATTGATTAAATGCATCTTTTTCAAGTATCTTAGACTTTTCTAAACAATTAATATTTGAGATATTTTTTTTTAAAATACGAAGTACTTTTTCATAATTTTCAACAAATGTCACAGTAGAAGCTTCTCTTGATAGACATTCTAAGCCAAATGATCCGACGCCTGAAAACATATCTAAGATATTTGCATCTTTTATTTTTACGTTAAATTTATTTGAATGCAAAATTATATTAAATAAAGACTCTTTGGTTAAATCTTTAAGTGGTCTAGTAGATTTATCTGCTGGTTCAAGAATTTTTTTACCTCTAAAGTTACCGGATATTATTCTCATTCATCAATTACTTTATAGCCAATATCTTTTCGAAAAAAACCACTATCCCAATTTAATGAGCTTATTGATTGAAAAATTTTATTTCTACTTTCACTAAAGCTATCAGATACACAAACAAAATTTAACACTCTCCCACCTACCGAATAAATTTCATTTTTAATTATTTTTGTACCTGCGTGGTAACAATATTCATTTTCATCAAAATTGATTTTGTCTAAATTTTTTATCGGTATATTTTTTTTAAATTCATCAGGGTATCCTTTTGAACACAATACCACGCATAAACTTTTTTTACTATGCCAATTAATCTCCGTTTCATTTAATGTTCCATTGCAGCATGATATTATTATATCTAATAAATCAGAATAAAGTTTTGGTAAAATTGTTTGGCATTCTGGATCTCCCATTCTAACATTGTACTCAATTAAATATGGTTCATTATTAATAATCATGAGGCCCGCATACAAGAAACCTGTGTAAGATGTTCCAAGGTTTTCAAGTCCTTTTAATGTAGGTATAATTATTTTATTTAGTATCTTTTGCTCCAATTCATTATTCATCAATTTAGAAGGAGAGTAAGCTCCCATGCCACCAGTATTTTTTCCAAGATCGCCTTCAAGTACTCTTTTGTGGTCTTGAGCTGTCCCAAAGTTTTTGATTGTTTTACCGTCACTTATAATAAAATAACTCATTTCTTCACCATCTAGGAATTCTTCTATGAGTAAATTTTTTGCTACACCAAATTTTCCAGCAAATATTTCATTTATTGCTTCCTTGGCCTCTTCTATTTTTTCACATATATAAACACCTTTACCAGAAGCTAAACCATCAGCTTTTATAACTAAAGGATAATTGGAATTTTCTATGAAAGTTATTGAATTTTCTTTATTTGAAAAAACACCAAATTTGGCAGTTGGAATGTTATATTTTTTACAAAGATTTTTTGTAAAAATTTTAGAACCCTCAAGTTGAGCTGCTATTTGATTTGGACCAAATACTTTAATTTTATTTTTTTCTAAGAAATCTACAATCCCATCAACAAGTGGTTTTTCTGGTCCAATTATTATTAAATCTATTTTTTTTAAAAAAATAAAATCTTTAAGGTCAGCAAAATTTTCTATATATATTATAATATTTTTTGCTATCGTTGCTGTGCCCGCATTACCAGGAAAACAATAGATTTCTTCAACTTTACTAGATTTGGTTAAAGAATCACATATAGCATGTTCACGACCACCGCTTCCTATTATTCCAACTTTCATATAATGTTGTATAAACTAAAAATGAATAAAAAATTAGCAAAAATTAAATATTTACCAAATAATTTTCAAATTATTGAAAATGGAGATCATGTTTTGTGTGCCATTTCAGGAAAGCCTATTAGATTAGAAGAGTTAAACTATTGGAATGTTGATCTACAAGAGGCTTATTTTTCATATAAAGAAGCTTTTTTAAAAAGAGAAATTTTAGATAAAAAATAAATTTATTTCCATCTATTATGAGACCATATCCATTGGTCAGGATTCTTTAAGATCATTTTTTCAATAATACGATTCAAATCAAGAGTTATATCTTCAATTGATTTATCATTTGAATACTCAAGAGGTTTATTAACTGTTAGTTTGAAATTAGTTTTATTAATTCTCTCAATATAAATTGGTACAATATTGCAGTTAAATTTTTTTACAAATTGAGCAGGTATTGTGGTTGTGTAAGCCTCATGTTTGAAAAAGTTTGATTTAATACCTTGTGAAACTCTTTGATCAATCATTAAAGCAATGGAGTGATTTTTTTTAAAATAGGAAAGTAACTGTCTAGTTCCAGCAAGACCTTTTTTAATTTGGTTTTTACATATATATTTTTTTCTTATCCTTTCCATTATATGATTCAAAAATTTATTATTTAAAGGTCTATAAATCACAGCTAAATTAATACCAGATTTTTCAATTTGCATAGCCATTAACTCAAAGTTATTAAAATGACCTGAAATAAATATTACTGGTTTTCCCTCTTTTTTAATTTTACTTAAAATATCTAAACCAATAATTTCTAATTTATTGTCAAATTTTGATCTTCTGAAATCTTTTAGAAAAACATACTCTGATAATATTCGACCATAATTACCCCACATATTTTTACTAAGTTGAATTAAATCTTTAGAATTTATTTCTGGGAATGCCTTGAGAATATTTTGTTGTATTAATTTTTTTGATCTAAAAAAAGGACCAAAATTCTTTAAGAGAGTGCTTGAAAAATCTGATGCAATTTTTAAACCTAAAATTTTATAAATTATAAATAGAGAAGAAATAATCAAAAATTGAATAAAATATTTTATAGAACTCATATTTTTGATTTAATAAAAGAAATTAATTCATCATGGTTTTTAATAGTCAAATCAATTTCTAAAAAATTGATGTTATCTAAATTTGGTTGAGAAATCTTTACATAATCTTTTTCTGTAGTTATAATTTTAGCATTTAAGTCAGTTGCTATTGATTTTATTCTTTCTATATCTTTTTTTTTATATTGGTAGTGATCAGGAAAGTTTATTTCTTTAATTATCTTAAATTTATTTTTTAGTAGTGTTTTTTTAAAGGCATTTGGATCGCCAATTCCAGAGAATATTAAGTAATTGTCTTCAATATTAAATTTGTGAACATTAATTGGTTGATAGCTTGTTTCAAAAATTTTTATATTTTTGTCTATTTTCTTTATTGAATCCTTAATGTGTGAATTATCTTCTCCGTTGCCATTTAAAAAAATTGCATCATATTTTACAATACTTTCTAGTCTCTCTCTTAAGGGTCCCGAAGGTATTAGAAAACCATTGCCAATCCAATTGGTAGTACTGAAACAAACAAAACTTAAATCATAATTTAAATGGCCGTCTTGTAATCCATCATCAAATACTGCAATCTCAATATTATCTTTTATGGCATCATTAAGAGCATCAAATCTATTTTTTTTGCAATACAGGTTTGATTTTGCAGATAATAGTTTTTGTTCATCAACTTGATTTTTATAAAATTTTTTAATGGAGCCAGTTTTAAAATTTAATTTTTGCAAAATTTGATTTAATTTAATAACTAGCGGTGTTTTGGCGGTACCACCAACATATATATTACCTAAGCAAATAGTTTTTATATTTTTATTAGTAATCTTTTTTTTTAAAGATAAAAAATAGTTATTTACTATTATCGGTATAGTGAATGGGAGTAAAAGATATGATAAATAATTAGGTTTCTTAAAATCCCAAAATTTAGGCTTATTTATTATCATTATTAAATAAATTTTTTTAGTTCTATCAAAGTTTTTTTAAGAATTTTTTCTCCCATAATATTTATCTTACTTGCAATATGTTTTGATCTTATATCTTTTTTTAATAATTCATTAACTTTTTTTATGAGTTGGCTTTGATTGTTCACTTTAAATGAAATTTTATTTTTACCTAGAAGGGTGTAGATTTCATGAAAGTTTTTTACATTGGGCCCATGAATTATATTGCAGTTGTATCTTGCTGGTTCTAGTGGATTTTGCCCACCATGAATTGTTAGTGACTTTCCAAGAAAAACAATTTTACAAATTCTAAAAAAAGATTTTGTTTCACCGTAAGTATCTACAATATAAACCTGGGTATCTTTTGGTACTTCTTCGTTTATGCTATGAAGATGTGTCTTTAAACCTAATTGAGAAAATATATTAATTATTTTTTGAGTTCTTTGAATATTTCTTGGAATTATAATTGTAATCAAATTAGTAAACTTTTTTTGTAGGCCCTGATGAGTCTTAGCTACGATTAGTTCCTCCCCTTCATGTGTGCTTGCAGCACACCAATATTTTTTATTATGCAAAAATTTTTTTAAATTTAAATTAATTAATTTTTTTGAATCAAAAGTACTTTCTGAAAATTTTAAATTACCGAGTTTTTTTATTTTTTTTACATGAAAGAGATTTAAATAATTTTTGGTTTCTTCATTTTGTGGGTAAGTATAATCAAAACTTTTAAATAAATTTTCAGAAAATGCTTTCAAAGTTCTCCATCTTTTAAAGGATTTTTTAGTTACTCTTGCATTAAGTAAGATGTGATAAATAGTTTTTTTTTTTAAATTGGTAAGCATATTGGGCCAAATCTCAGAGTCTATAAATATTGCTAAATTAGGTTTCCAATAAGTCAAAAATCTTTTACTTAAATAATTGCTATCAACTGGAAAAAATTGGTGGATTGTTTTTTTAAATTTAAACTTGTTAAATATTTTTGCTGAACTTAAAGTAGATGTGGTTACTAGAATTTGTTTAATATTTTTTTCTCTCTCTAATTTTTCAATAAGTGGAATAACACTCATTAATTCGCCTACACTAGCTCCATGAAACCATATTAAATTTCCTTTTCTCCTTTTTTTTGAAAAAAATGTAAATTTTTCTTTAAATCTTATGGGATGTTCTTTTTTTCTTATTAATCGAATTAAAATTATTAGAGGTGAAAAAATTAAAACTAAATTAATTAGCAATCTGTAAACTAAAATCATTAGCTCCTCTTTAACTGTTTCTCATAAAAATTTTTATATGTTTTAGAACTTGAGAGAAGGTCCTCATGTTTTCCTTTTGTAATAATCTTACCTTCTTTTACTACATAAATCATATTTGCATTTAGTATTGTTGAAAGCCGATGAGCTATAACAACTGTTGTTTTATTTTTTGTTAATAAAGATATGGCATTTTGTATTTTTTCTTCAGTATCTGAGTCCAAAGAAGAAGTTGCCTCATCTAAAAGAATAATAGAGCTTTTTTTAAGCATAGCTCTTGCAATCGACAACCTTTGCTTTTCTCCACCCGATAGTCTTACACCATTTTCTCCAATGATTGTTTCATATCCATTGGGTAATTT